>ODAJ012082929.1_pt1 | contig 11697 bp, 14 predicted proteins | sample 1539241 | NCBI WGS metagenome assembly ODAJ01 (sample SAMN02144231, study PRJEB22623) | gut metagenome | biome: sheep rumen | host: Ovis aries | place: New Zealand | reverse complement strand
TACCGCGCTGATAGCAGTTTCAATCATATTCCAGACAGATTGAAGAGCCGTTCCATAAGCATTTGCTGTGTTTTCATTGCTGAAAACAGATTCAAACCATCCGATAACAGTTTCAATTGCCGTGCTTACAGCATTTACAGCGGATGAAACAAGCCCAAATGCGGCATCCAATGCATTTCCAAAAATATCCCCAGCATCTGTCTTTGAAAATACATTATCAAACCATGAAATAACAGTTTCAACTGCTGTGCTTACTGCCCCTATGGCTGTTTCTACCAAATTCCAAGCGGATTGCAACGCTGTGCTAAACGCATTCGCTGTTGATTCTCTTTCAAAAAGAGAAGTAAACCATCCAAGCACCGTGTCTATAGCAGTACTTATTCCGTCAAATGCAGCGGCAATAAGCCCAAATGCCGTTTGCAATGCAGAACCAAAAGCATCAGCCGCCGCTTGTTTATCAAATATGCTTGTAAACCATGTTGTAACGGTTTCAATTGCAGTTGACACAGCGTCTATAGCCGTCGTTATTACACCCCATGCAGATTCCATTGCTGCCCCGTATGCGGCTGCAGTTTCTTGGTTACTAAAAATATCAGAGAATAGGCCAATTGCAGCTTGTATTGCTGTGCTAATCGCTTCAAGAGCGCTGGAAACAAGGCCGAAAGATGCATTTAATGCGCTTCCGAATATATTCCCCGCGTCAGCTTGTTTAAAAACATTATTAAGCCAAGTAATTACGGTTTCAATAGCTGTTGATACTGCATTAACTGCTGTTGTAATTAAATTCCACGCCTCACTAACAGTAGTTCCAAAAGCTGTAGACATCGCCGTTGTTGCATTTGCATCAGTTATCCACCCAATAAACGTTTCTATTGCAGAACTTACAGTATCAATTGCGCCTTTAATTGCATTCCATACACCTTCAACAGCATTTCCAAATTCAGTTGTTTTTCCTTGTTCTTCTGTTGCGCTGTTGAACCATCCTATTACAGTTTGAATAGCCGTGCTTACTCCGTCAACTGCGGTTTTAATCAAATTCCATGCGGATTCTATAGCTCCTCCGAACGCCGTTGATTCACCGCCTGCCAATTCCACAAGGAGATTTTTTACACTTTCAAATGTATTTACTGCCCATTCTGCGACTCCAGAAAATGCGCTTTTTATGGTATTCCAAATAGAAGTGCCAAGGCTCAGCCAGTCTATATTTCCAATGGCTGTGAACAGCGTAGCAAACAACGCCGGGAGCGCGTTAATGACACCTTCCAGGATAGAACCAGCGGCATTCAGCAATTTTGGAAGTACATCTTTAACCATGCCAGGTAGTTTTTCTGCTACGATGGGCGCTATTTTCTCAACAAAGGACGCAATGCCTGTAAGCGCATTTTCAACCACTGGCATGATATTATCAAATGCAATCGTAGCCGTATTAACAAGCTGATTTACATAGGTTCCAATATCCATATTGCCGGAAGCAATAGCGACAAGAAGGTTTGCCCAAGATGCTTTCATAGCGTTAATTGAACCTGAGATTGTATGTTCAGCTTCTTGCGCCGTTGTCCCGGTTATACCCATTTCATTCTGAATAAGATGTATGGCCTCTACCACATCTGAAAACCGTTCAATGGACAAATCAGCCATTTCGCCGTGTGCTTCTTTTACCTTATTAGCATCGGCGATCAAGCGTTCCATTTCAGTTTTTGTTCCGCCATAGCCCAATTTCAGGTTGTCCAGCATGGTATAATTCTGCTTGGCGAAACCTTGATAGGCGTTTTGAATGGCTTCCATGGAAGTGCCCATTTTGTTAGCGTTATCGGACATGTCCGTAATAGCCATATCCGCGTATTCTACTGCCTTTATCGTATCACCGCTTAATCCTGCAACAAGGGAAGCTGCAAAGCTGGTTACCGTTTCCATGTACTGATTCATAGAAAGCCCAGCGGTTTTGTATGCGTTTTTTGCTCCCGCAAGAGCGCTATTTTCGGCGCGTTTTAGGTCAAGAAACTTCCCTTTTGCATCCTCTACGGATTTTCCAACGGATTTGGCGTAATCCTCAAGGTTTTTCCCGCCTGTTCCAAACAGTGTTTCAACGCCGCCTACAAGCTGTTCATAATTGGCGTATGATTCAACGGCGGTTTTGGTCAATGTAACAACAGCATCAACGGATTTCTTTACCGCCGCGCCAATAGCAAGCCCACCAGCAACTTTGGCTATTGTGCCGCCGAACTTTTTGAAAACGCCCTCTTGCTTGCCTAAATCCCGCTCAAAATCTTTGCTATCCAGCGTCAGCTTTGCCGCCAGCGTGAACGCATCCAACCTATTTCACCACCTTCAGGCCCATCTTCTGTGCCCGTTCGCGGGCTATTTCGTCCGGGCATCTATTATCTATGGGCGCAGGATGAAGCATTTCTGTAAATCGCTTCGTTTCCATGCCTAATTGCTTTAGAATCAAATGGAAGCTGTCGGCAGTATAGGTTTTGTAAAAATCCTCCTTCCGAGCAGCTTCCATTTTTGCCTTGTAGTACCGTAAAAACGGCTTTATTCCCCTTTTGCCCCGGTAGTCTCCATAGCAGGCCCAGAAGAAATCCCTTGCATCATCTCCTGCGCCTGCGATGTAAAAACCGAGAGCAGCGCTTCATCGTTCAGCACTTCAATCACCCGCATGGGGAGCGTGAACACGTTGCAATGGTATTCGCCAACGGGCACGCCCTCCATAACCGCCAGCACTTCCATCACCTGCGGCTTGTGGTTCTTGATTGCCACCTTTGCCACTTTCAGCCGGTTCCCGGTGTCCCACGCTTCCTTCACGGCGCTATCCGTCATAATCTCAGCAACAGGCTCCAGAATATCGGCCAGCAAATCCAGCGCTTCTTCGTCCTTGTATTCGGAAAGCTTTTTCATGGTTTCCTCCTGTAAGCAAGCCCCTTCCGCTTACGCGGCGGCAGGGGTAACGGTCACGGTGCAGATTTCGGTATAGGTCACGCTGGATTCGGTGATGCTGGCGGTGATCACGGCATAGCCAGCGGCAACGCCGGTCACAACACCGCCGGAAACGGTGGCAACATCGGAATCATTGCTGGCCCAGGTCACGGTAGCATTGGCGGGGGTCGTGGTGGCGGTCAGCTTCACGGTGCCGCCAACAGCTACGGTGGCTCGGCTCATGTTCAGGCTGATACCGGGCGCGGAAGTGCCGGCTTTGATGTAGATTTCAAACGGCACGGTGTCCTGCGCGTCCAGGCTGTAATGCCCGGTAAATTCAAAAGCGAACTGGCCCTTGGCTTTATCGGCGGTCTGAAGCTGGAAGCCGCCTGTAGACAGTGCGTCCATCATATGGATAGCGATAAAGCCAGCGCCGGCACCGGTGTTCACATCGCTGTAATCGCCAACCAGCCAAATATCGCCAAAATCGCTTTCGATATCCACGGTATCGCGGGGCGTTACCTTGTTGCCGGATACATCGGCCAGTGCGGACAGACGGCGGGCCAAATCCAGAGAACAGGCCACGAAGGAACCGGACATTTTCACGTCCCAGTCTTCCAGGCGTTTCAGTTCCTTGGTGTTCTTCGGGCAGTTGTCAATATCTTCGCCCCAATCGCTGAATGTGGGCGTGGTGGTGAAGTTCACGCCGCCGGAAGTGGGGCCAAGCATATCCGCTTCAACCACGGTGCCGGTGGTCGGGTCGAAATCTGCCAGCAAAATACCAGCATTTACAGCCAAGTGCTGAAAGGTATTCGCCGGAATTTTCGAGTATTTTTCACGCATGATTTCTCATCTCCTTACATTTTGTAAGCGCCTATGATCAGCATGAGATAGGCGATCTTGAGTTTCGGTTCATCGGGCGGTTGGAACTGGCAGAAATTATCATCGGGCCAGAGCCACACCGCGCCGCCGTCCACGGGAAGGGAAGCACCGTCCGCAACGGCGTTTTTGATTTCATCCACCTTTTCCGTAACGGCCTGAAATCCGGTATCCATATACCAAACGCGGGCCGTCAGGCTGGAACGTTCCCCAGCCTGCGGTTCCCGCAATTCGTAGGTGATATAGGGCAGTTCGGCGTTATCCGGTACATTGTTTTCCACGTAGGCGGGAATGCCGAAGCCGGAAAAGAAGCGGTACAAAGCGCCAGCAGTATCTTTCACGGCTCATCCCACCTTTCGGCGGCTACAGCGCCGATGTTGATATTGCTGGCAGCGGGCGATTCTTTGTCCCGAATGTTGCTTGTTACCCTGTATGTGTTTCCGTCCTTGCCGCGCCGGAAAACATCGTGGAATTGAAGTGGGAAACCTTTCATGACTACAACTGTATAGCTTTCCTTCACGCCCTGCTTTTCGGCGATCCTGTCTGCGTCCGTGTCATCCTTGCGGATAACGGCATCAAACGTTACGCCGTCCGTATATGCTTCCTTGTAGCCGCCTAAACCGTCTGGAACGATAGTGCGGGTGCGCATGGTGCATGTTTCCGTCATGCTGTCCAAAAGCGTGTTTCCTAATCCTGTAATCATGGGCAAGGCTTCCTCCATTGGTTCAGGCGGCTTTTGAACACATCCTGCCACGAATAGCCGCCGCCTCCTGCTTCCTCGCTTTTCGTGGTTTTGCTGTAGTTGTAGACTCCCTGGACAGATTCAGTAGAATAAGGGCTGTTGACGATGGCGCCGTATTTTTCCACCCAATCATTGATCTCTCCAATAAGCCCGATGACCGCAGGAGGAACAGCCATCGCGGCTATACTGCCTGTAAAATCCTCGGCTTGGAGCCCCGCCGCATCGGCGTCATCGTCATTCTTGAGCCCGGATTCGTGGTAGGTGTAAACGCCGTCATTCAGGTCGCTTCCGCGAATTAGGAATCTTTGCCCTTCTTTCAGCGGCACGGCGGGGGAAATCACGCCATCAACAATGCTGTAATCATTGGCCCAGCATCGCGGCATCCGCCCGTCTTTCGAGATGAAATAGTTGTGGATGTATTCGCACACCGTTTGAAGCATGATTTCCTCCCTTCCGTTACTGCTTCGGTTTTCTGCCCCGTTTTGCGGGTTTTGGCGCATCCTGAGGCTGTCCGTTGGTTTCTGCGGCGGATTCCTCACCCTTCGCAGAAACGGCCTCAATCAGCGCCAAATGGGCTTTATTGGCATTGCTTGTCAGTTCCGCAATCCGGGCGGGAGCAATGGCCCGCCCATCATGCGGAAAAGGGTCTCCGGGTGCGTACAGATGACCATCCGTCAAATCACGCCACTGGCGGAGCGAAATGTACATCGTCAGCCACCAAGCGTTTCGGTGACGGTGGCAACATACAGGCTGTTGGGATTATAGATAACGGGGATGAACAGCGTGCTGGCCTTCGTCCACACCACTGCAGGATCGTTTTCGGCGTACTGAGTGATGTACACATAGGGAGAAACTTCGCTGCCGGAAACCTGCATAAACCGGGAAGCTTTTACTTCGGGGGGATCGCCCCACAGGCCATCGCCAACCTTGCCGCCAACGGTGGACAGGAAGGACATTTTCCCAGTCGGATACAGGCGCAGGGGCGTTACAACGGGCTTTCCATCCGCACCCATCGTCAGCGGCTTGCTGTACCGATTATCCTGGAAAATAACCCGGCTGAAGCCAAATTCATCGTTCAGGTAATCTCTCAGGTCGCTTTCCCGTACAAGCTGGCCCACCATCGCAGCGCCATTGACAGCCTTTTGAATGTTGGTGTTTTTGCGAAGCTTGTTAAATTCAGCGCGGCTGGTGTAGATGGTGTCAAGCGCAGAACCGTTGGAAATCGCTTCTTCCGTCAGCGCCAAAAGCTGTTCATCCAGCGGTTCGGTAGCGCCGTTACCAAAGTCCAAAGTTTTGCTCAGGTGATTTGCAGGAATGCCGTAATCAATATCCAGAACCAGGTTATTTTCCTTGATCGTCATTTTGCCGGTCGCAAGCACTTCGTTCTTCGCAACCAGCGTCCGCTCTACCACCTGCTGGCCCAGCTCGTAGCTGAAACGCAGGGCTTCTTCAACCAGCCGGGGGATAGCCGTCACATTCCGGTTAAGCAGGGCGTTCATGCGTTCGCTGATGCTTTCCTTGACTTTGATCAAGCCCTTTTCAATGTCATGCTCTTCTACGGGAGCGGGCATCGTGGTCTGGGCCTCGGTATCAAAGGCATGGTACTGCGCCATAGGGGTGATATTGTACTGAGAAGCACGGGTGAACCAGGTCGCTTTCAGGTTATCGGTTTTGATGTTGCCGAAAACCAAGTCGGTATTATCGGCAGGGCGTTCAATGGTATAGCCCGCATCCAGCAATTCTTGCTGGCCCAGCATACCCAGAATGTTATCTTCAAAATGATCAAGAGCCATTCTTTATCCCTCCTTCCTTAGTAAGGCCGCGTGACAACGGGGCTTGTGGAGAACGTGAAGCCCAGCGCAGACAGGGCGGTCTTGGCGGCGGAGGCCAGGCGCACGCCAGACTTGGCGTAATAGGTGGTGCCTTCAGTAACGGTGGTATCATCGGTCAGGGTGTACACATACGCACCAGCGGAACCGCTGCGCTCATACCAGCCCTTTTCGCTGGGGTTATCGCCGCTGACGGGGGTTACGGCATCATAGCTTTCGCCCGTTACGGCCAGCCGATCTTCGTACACTTCGCCCTTGGTGACCACGCTGCCGGGCATGTTGCCGCTGGTAACGTCCACATCTTCATAGGCAATGCCGATAGCATTCGCGTCATTGGTGGGATACGCGGTGCCCATGGGCACATACTTGCCGCCATTATCGGCGGTCTTCACCAAGGCGCTGTTCTGCGCGAATTCCCGCGTTTCGCGGGTGCAGGCTTCATTGTTTTTGAGGAACCAACCGGGCGCATACCCGGTTCCAGAACCGTTCATCGTAAAAGACAAGTTCAATCATCCTTTCATTCGTTATTTGTTTGCCCGTTGCCATAACGTTCAGCGTGCCATTGCGCTACCATTTTGCGCACAGCGCCCGCAGGCTGGCCGTTATCTGTGCGGGGCGGATGGGGCACGTCCTCTCCCCGGTCGCGGGTGGAAACTCTGAATTCCGCCCAATCTTTGCCGATTGCTTCTTTCAGCTTGTCGGCATCCAACAGTTTTCCATCCTCGCCAAGCTTCATCCCGGAAAAATCGGTGACTTTCAAAATGGCTTCATGCCGCTTGTCGCTGATCTTTTCATCGGTCAAAAGCTGCTTGTAGGCGGCGCGTACTTTCGCCGCTTCCGCTTCCGCCGCCACCTGGTTTTTGTAGTCTGCCAAATCCTGCACGGCCTTGTCATAATCGGCCTTGTAGTCCTTGCGGGCTTTCAGTTCGTCCAGTTCTTTTTGCACCTGAGCCAGCTTTTCGGCATCGGCCTTGTACTTGTTCGCGTCCCCCTCGAATTGGTCACGCTGGGCTTTCAAGGCGGTGGTTACGGCGGTGTGTTCCTCAATCGCGGCGCTGATCTGTTCATCGGTCAGGCCGATGGATTTCAGGAAATTCCGGCTAAAGGACATGTATTTTCCTCCTCTGCTTCGGGCGCAATGCTTTGCGCTTCGGAAATGATTTTTTAAGGCGGTGCTTTGCCTTATAACCATATTTTGAACGGGAACAAACTTTCGCGCACTTACCTATAGGTTAAATTTTCATTTTTTCGGGTAAAATTTTCGGAAAGAAATGCAATAAAAAAAGCGCCCGGATATACCGAGCGCAGATTATTGATTAAAATTGATTATTTGATCTTTGATAGTTCATTTTCCCATATTGCTTTGTATTCCGGGCCGTGATTCTCTGCCGCTGGTTTCAAATACGGCTGTGCCCGCTGGCGGCGGGTGCCAAGTTCCACAAAAGGCGCGTATTCTACCGCCGTTCCTATGGCTTCCGTGCTTTCGTCCATCTGCTGGTGCGTGATGCTGTTCCTCAGATTGCCAGTATCAACCGGGCATAGCTGTTTCGCGTAGCTTTCAGCCTTGCCGCCCATGATTTCTAATGCTCGTGTTTTTGCGGAAGATACTGCAGCAAGCACTTCTGCGCGGTTGCTTGTGAATAATACGTTAGCCATTATCTACCTCCGAAATATAGGCCATGGCTTCCTCATAATCAGCCATGCGGAATATCCCGTTCTTTCCAAGGATGATTTGCGGAATCCCGATGCAGGGGACAGCATCAAGCGATTCTCCAACATATACAGCTTCATAGCATGAAAACCCGTTCCATGGCTGGATTGTTCTCGCGCCTTTGTATCCTTGCCTTTTTGCCCATTCATCGGCTGTCATTTTTCTCCACCTGCTTTTATCATGATTTTATTTGCCATGTCAAAATTGATTTCTTTATCGTCAACACGGATAACACCAGGCCAGTTGTAATATTCATTCCCTTTGAACTGCCTGCGGTATTGGAACCGTTCAAGGTATTCGGACACCTTATCCCCGCGCATCATTTTATTGGATTGCGGGTCATAGATAACAAGCTGACCTGAATCCTTTCCAAGCGAAACGATATGCCCTGCATTAAAGCCCTTCCACTTGAATTGTAAAGTATATCTTCCGTTTTCGTCAAGCGATTCAAGCAATTTTTTCTCGAACCGATTTGCTGTCGGAATTTCTCCAACCCATGCGCCTTTATACGTCCATACATTTGACCCAAAGAAGAAATCAGCGTCAGAACCATCTTTGTTTTTCCAAATCAACAGCGTATTCTTTGCCAATTGTTCACATGCCGGGTGTGCAGCATCGTTTGGTACAACTTCCACGTCATATCCGCGCAAGCGGGCTTCATACGTTGCAACGCAAGACTGACAGTTAATGCCGTATACAGACTTTTCACCGTAATGCGGATTGACTCTTCCTGTATCTGCCTGTGCGTGTGTCATGGGTTTGCCACGAACAACTCCTGCAATAGTTTCTGCAAAGTTTTGCGATGCTTGCCCCATTTTCCACGCTTTCCATTCCCTGTATGTCATATCCGGTATCAGCGTGCTTTCCGTCCGATCCTCGTTATACGCCCTTCTCTGCGCGTTCTGCGGCATATATTCCGGGTATTCGTATATCAGCGTGCATCGGCAATTCCAGGTATCCGCAGGGTGTGCGTGAAAATCCCCAGGATAATCAATATCGCCGAAATCGCTTTTGAACGGCTTATCAATATCCTGCACCTGCCCGTCTAAATTCTTGTGCGCGTCACGGGTACGGCTATCCAACGTTGCCAGCCATTTCTTTTTAACCTTGATCCCCATCTCCCGCGCTTCATGCAGCATTTCAATTCTCCCGGCGTTCTGCGCTCCGGTCATCGCGGTTCTCGCATACCGGGTCATGGCTTCCATGTTATCACTGCCAACCTGCCGCGCTATCCGTTGCGCAATTGCCGGTATTCCTTCGCCCTGTATAATGCCCTGCGTTACGGCGTTTGCGATCTTCGTTCTGTTCCATGCCTTATCCTTTACGCCGTTTACAACACGCCGGGGCAACAATTCAGGCTGTTCTTTGATCAATCGCGTTACGGTGGCGCTGTCATAAATGCCGAAGGATAAATCCATGCCCGCGTCACGCTCGATAGAATACGCCTGAAAGGTAGCGTTTTCCCCGAATACGGCGCGTTTCTTCCCTTCGATCATGTCATTCGCCTGCTGGTTCGCATACAAAAGGGATGTAGCAACCGAATCCACCTTATCTTTCCATTGCTTCCCGATAAACACTTGCCCATTGAGCCAATTTCTGTATTCTTCTTGTGATAACGTGCCCGCTTCCACCTGTGCCCGCTTGATTTTGTCCAGCGCGTTCAGGCGTTTTGTGTGCGCGTCCAGTTTTTTGATTATATCTTCCTGAGCCTCCCTGTAAATAGCGCGAAAGCGGCGCTCTAATTCTGCTTGCGACGCATCCGTGTATCTAGTTCCAGCATCCTCCATACCTTCACCCGCCTATTATATTGCGTCTTCTTCCGGCTCTTCCGGGGTTTCCATCCGGTTATAGCTGTCTTCGTCGAGACGGGAAAGAATATCATCCACTTCATCCACCGAAATCCACGGCAGTTTTTCAAGGATCGTCTGCTTATCCAGCACGGAGGAAGCAAGGAGTATCATTTCCGTCTGTTCCTTCTGATTGCTGATCTTGTTCCGCTTGAATACTGGAACATCGTTCAACCCAATAACGGATAGAATCTGCTGAATGTACTCGATCAACTGATATTCAAAAGCATCCGCTTCCTCGTCCATCGGCTGATAGGCCGCTTCAATTTCCGTGGCTGTGCGCTGCTGTGCGGAAATATTGGTAACGTTCAAAGCGCCGTAATCCGCATAGATTTTATCCACCATCTCCTGAACAAAGGCTTGGCGGGCTGCATACGGCGGCTCCTGCGTGTAGGGCGTAATGCTGGAATGATCACCGTCAATGTTCAGGATATGGAGCAGCTTGGCCTTATCCCGCATGGCGGTCAGTTCATCGTCAGACGCGCCCAAACCGCCGTTGACCAACCAGTAAATCTGCGCCACGTCTTCCATGTCATTCGCAAAGCCGGACAGCGCCATATCCAAAGCATCAATCTTTGGCTTCAGGTTATCCAATGCGGCGGTATGGCTTTCGTTGGGGTACAGCGGCACAATGGGAAAAGCGCTGTTCTCCGCGCTCCCTATCACTTCCACGCCGTCCGCTTCGCTCACCTGCACGCGCTCCGTATACGGGATGATTTCGCCAATCGGCTGCAACGCGGCATAACCGTATTCGTTCACGGGCGTTTGATAACGCTGATAGCCAGCTTCGGTGTATAGAATCGCGGTAATTGGCCTTTTGCTGTCCTTCATGTCCAGCGACCAAAACCGCACGCCTCCGCGCAGTTTGCCGGTATATTCATCGTACAAAGGCAGAAACTCCGTTTTCTTGAAAACGTCGTATTCCCATTTGTCCTCATAATGGCCCTTGTGGATATAGGTATAGCTTTCGCCATTGCCACAGGCCCAATACGCGGCGCGATACACGATAGTATCAAAGCGGTTGCCAAGCGTATCCTTCACCGCGTCCACGGTGTGCACTTTCCCGTCCTCGCCCCGCTGCTGTTTACTGCCGGCGAAGGAAACGCCGTTACCCAGGGAATACGTGCAGCGCTGAGAAATCAGGCGATGCAGGATATTGGAGGAAATGCGGTTGTTCGCCGCCGTGAAATCCGTCATAGACGTGCCCGTCATATCGTACAGCGTTTTCACAGTGTTAATGATTTCCGTATCGCGCCCCGCCATGTATTCAGCTTCCATCAGCGCTTTTTTGTATTCCTTGCTGTTGGTGTACTCAACAAGGGCCGATTGGAGCCAGATTGTAACGTTGTCGGCTTTAAGATAATCCTGATACGTAATAATAGCTGTCACCCCCCAAAAGGCGATTTATAGGTTGTTCCGCTTCGGCGGTCATAGTACCGGGCCATTGTTGCCGCGCTGTCCGGGCAGTCATCGTGTTCAGCGTCTTCGGTGTAATCCATAATCATGTTGATATATTCCCTGTCCGTGCCTTCCAGCCAGATGATATTAGGCCACCATTTCCGCAGGTAGGAAGAAATCTTGATGTACTTGTTTTCCCCTTCATGATAAACGGCGGGCCGCGCTCCAAGGCGTTTGATTTCCTTGCCTAAATATCCTTTATCGCCGTTGTCTTCATTCAGGATAGGTTCACACATCAGGCGCTTTGCTTCGGCTATACAGGCCGGAAGAACCGTATCAACATGCTTTTGCCATGTCCTGCCGTACATGTACAGC
>ODAJ012089839.1_pt1 | contig 11709 bp, 6 predicted proteins | sample 1539241 | NCBI WGS metagenome assembly ODAJ01 (sample SAMN02144231, study PRJEB22623) | gut metagenome | biome: sheep rumen | host: Ovis aries | place: New Zealand | reverse complement strand
GCGTGGATTCCCCTGGCGCTTTCCCCCTACCTGTTCCCGCCCCTGCTGCGCAACGGCGGGACGGCCGCGTTCTGCGACCGCTACGCGTATCTGGCGGCGCCCGGCTTCGCGTGGCTCGCGGCGGAGGCGGCGTGCGCCGCCGCGGCCCGTGCGGGCCTGCGCGGATGGCGGGCGGCCGCCCTCGCGGCGGCGTCGGCCGCGGTCCTCGCGGGCTGCACGCTGGCGGAAGCGCTGGACTTCCGTTCCGGACCCGCGTTCTGGCGGAGGGCGTGCCGGTGGAACCCGGACTCGTTCCAGTCCCGGCACAACCTCGCCTGGGCGCTGTGGAAGGAAGCGGACGATCGCGAAGGGGCCCGGCGCGAATTCGAGCGCATGCGGCGCCTGCGGCCGGACTTCGCGTTCGGAATGGCGAACTACGCCGACTTCCTCGTCGACGACGGAAAGACCGGGGAGGCCCTCGCGGTCCTCGAGGAGGGCTTGCGGAAATCTCCGGGCGACCGGAGGCTGCTCGGACGGCGCCCCGCCGTTCTGTTGGACGAGGGGCTCTACACGTCGGCCCTGAAGGCCTGCCGGGCCGCGAAAGACGTCTGCGGCGACTCGCCCGCGTTCCAGTTCGTCTTCGCGGAGGCGTGCCGCGACAACCTCCTCTGGCCGGAAGCGCTCCGGCTCTACCGGAAGGCGGCGGAAGGCGACCGGGCCTACGCGGCGGCCGCCGCGGAGAACGCCGTGCTGGCCTCGGATCCAGAACCTCCGGCCGGGGCGCGCGGGATCGCGGTGGCCGGGGACAGCGTGCCGCACGGGACGGACGCCCTCGGACCGGACCGTCCGGGGCGACCCCTCGCGGACCGGATCGCCGAACGGCTGGGCGTTCCGGCCCGGGACTTTTCCGTTCCCGGGAGCCTCGCGGGGGATCTGCCCGGATTCGCGGAAGAACGTGCGACCGGGCTGCCGGAGCCGCCGAGGTGGCTCGTCGTCATGACCGGCCACAACGACGCGATCCACGGCATTCCGCCGACGGCCATCCTGTTCCAGATCGCGGACTGCGTCCGTCGGGCGAGACGGGCCGGCATGCGCGTCCTCGTGGTGGGACCGATCGCCGTGGAGGACACGCCGGAGAAGGACCGGAAGGAACAGGAGCGGATCCTGTCGGAACTGGACGCCCGGCTCTCGTCGTTCTGCGCCTCCGCCCATGTCGCCTTCGTCTCGTCCCGTCTCGGCCTCCCGGCCTCCGAAGCGCCGCCGGACGGGTGGGTCGTCCGGGAACGGGGCAACCACCTCGTCGACGCCGGGCTGGACCGGATCGCCGGCCTTTGCGCCGAAGCGATCCGCGAAGCGGAACGGGATTGATTTCCGGAACCGTCCGTGGTAGACTTCTGCCCGTTGCCGCGATCACCCCCGCACGGAAAACCCATGAGCAAAAAACCGATTCGCAACGCCGTTCTCACGGCTTCCAGTCTTCTCTCGTTCGTTTGCATCGCCGGATGGACCGATTCCATCCGATACGGTTCCGGTTCGTCCGGATTCGACGGCGTCGAAAAATACTATTCCGGGAAGATGCCCGTCTACTCCGGCGGGACGTGGGTGACGGGCGGGTCCTACGGTTCGGGCGGGTCCTACGGATCCTCGGGAAGCGTTTCGGACAGGATCGAGAACAAGTACACCTCCTACGACTGGAACGAAATGTACGACTACTACCAGGACTGGGAGCCCCCTTCCAACACGGATCCCGGCCATGCGCTCGAAATCGAGGGAACCTATGGCGAAGTCCCCCCCGCCTACACGCCGGACTCCCTCTGGTGGAAGTGGAAGGCGCTCGAGGGAGGCTTCGTGTTCTTCAGCACCCGGGACAGTCTCGTCGGCCGCGACTGGCGGTGCGACACGACGCTGACGATCCGGATCGTCATGCCCACGTACGCCCCCCCCCGATCGGGCAAGGACGGCGATTCCGAAGACGACGGCTGGCAGGTGGTCGCCGAAAACGACTGCGAGGACTACAACATCAACGAATACTCGAGCCTGGTCGGGTTCATCGCGGAGGCCGGCCAGACCTACTACATTTCGGCGGAGGCCGTGGACGGACTGGGCGAAATTCGCCTCGCCTGGCACATGGAGGGGCACGAGGCCGACGTGGCGAAGCCCGTGCACCGGTTCTATTCGAAAAACTACAAAGGGCACTTCTACACGGCGGACGAGAACGAGAAGGACACGCTGATCGCGACGAATCCGAACTGGAAATACGAAGGCGAGGCCTATTCCGCGAATCCGGACGGGGGAGGATCCCTCCGCCCGCTTTTCAGGTTCTACTCCAAGGGGTACAGGGCGCATTTCTTCACGACGGACACGGAAGAACGCGACGAGCTCATCCTCAACAATCCGAACTGGAAGTACGAGGGCATCGCATACTACGTCCGCGACGAGCCGGCGGAGGGGGCGCTTCCGGTCCACCGGTTCTGGTCGAAGGGATACCGCCACCACTTCTTCACCATGGACGAGGACGAGAAGGAAGACCTGATCGCGAACAACCCGAACTGGAAATACGAGGGCGTCGCGTTCTACGCGATACCGTAGGGAGGATCGGATCCGCGTTGCGCGCCGCGCGGCGAAGGAACGCCGCATGGGAGGGCAAAGCAACGGAAACCCTCTTCCGCGGCAACGCCGCATTGCGCAGAGAACCGTTTTTCCATGTTTTTCGACGGATCGCGCCAGTCGTTCTTCCGAACTGGCTTGCGTTTCCTTCACCGAAGATGAAACCTCGTTCCGCCCTGGCCGTTCTCTCGCTGTTCGCTTTCGCGGCGCTTGTCGTTCTGTTCGTTGCGTCCAGCGACGCGGAGACGGTCTCCCGTGCGGAAGCCTGGGTCACGCGCGACTGGCGGGCCGACAAGATCGTGGAAAACGGATTCCATGCCGGATGGCTGTTCCGCGCTCCGATGGAAATCGCCGTCGGTTTCGCCGCCGTCCTGCCCTTTTTCCTGTTTTTCCGGAGACGATCCTCCTCGGAAGGCGAGGCCGCGACGACGGCGTTCTTGGCCGTTGCGTTTCTCGTCGGTACGCTGCTTCGCTTCGACCTGTGGTGGACCAAGTCCTTCTGGGGCGACGTCTACGCTTTGAAGGCGGGATTGCGTTCCCATTCCTTCCACGATTTGCTCTTCGGCCCTCTCGGTTTCGGCCAGTCGGCCCCGGTCGGATTCAGTTTGATGGAAAGGGCCGTGGGCCGGCTTTCGGGCTGGAGCGACCACGTTCTCGCGATGCCCTTGCTTGCGGCCGGGCTTGCGACCTTGTTTCTTTTTCCGCTTGCCGCGCGCCGCCTCGGCGCCTCGCGACCGGCCACGTCCGCGGCGACGATCCTCTTCGCCGTCAGTCCCCCGCTCGTCCACTATTCGGGAGAATGCAAGCAATACGGCCTCGACGTCCTGTTCGCGATGCTTTCCGTCCTGGCCGCGATGGAACTCGCCGAAGGGCGCCGGCCCCGGTTGCCGCTCGGTGCCGTTCTGCTCCTCGGTCCCCTCTTTTCCCACACCCAGTTTTCCTGCTTCCCGTGCTGGGCCCGATGCTTCTCCTGGCGGCGCTGCGGCGCGACGGATCCTGGCGGCGCCCCGACGGCCGGGCCTGGTGCGACCTGGCCGTCTTTGCCGGAGGGGGCGCCTTCCTTGCGCTTCTCTCCTTTCTGCATACGTCCCGTTTCATGCCGGACCTGATGTTCGACTTCTGGGCGCGGGCTTTTCCCCCTTCCGACGGCGTCGGAAACTGGCTGTCGTGGTGGGGCGTCGCGGGGCTCGGCTTCTTCCGCAATCCCCTGCAACTGCTTCCCGTTCCCGATGGCATCACCCGATGGAACGCCGTCCTGTTCCTTCCGCTTCCCGCCTTGTTGTTCGTCGGCCTTCGGCCGCGAACGCGGCGCCAAGCCGGTCTCCTGCTGCTCGGAACCGGCGGCCTCGCCGCGCTCGTCCTTGCGTCTTCGCTGAAAAAATGGCCGGTTCTGACGGGCACTTCGTTTTTCCTGGAGTCCCGTCACCTGCTCTTTCTCTTTCCGTTCGCATTCCTCTGGCTTGCGCTCGCCTTGTCCCGACTTTCGAAACGGACCCGGATTCCGATCTTCGTCTTCCTCGCCGTTGCCCTGCCCGTTGCGATGCATCAAATGGCGAGGGATCGCATCTTTTCCTGGAGCATGCCCGACGGCGTCCGGGAACTGAAGCGGCGCGCCGTCGACGACGTTCCGATTCTCATGGGAGGCCACCATGCCGCGGTGTGCCTCGCCTACGAACCGGCCTGGAGGATCGAAAACGACGATCGCATCACCGTGTTCGAAAACAATCGCCGGGACGTCTTCGCCACCCGTCTGGACGAGCTCGCTCGCGCGCCAGGCGACGGATTCTGGTTGCTTTATGCTCAGCGCGGCAGGGAGGGAGCGCTTCTTCCGGAAATTTGCAGGGAGCACCTCCAGGGCTTCCATGCCGATTTCGTCCGAAGGACGCCGGCGGGCGTCCTGCAGCATTTCCCCGCTCCCCCACGTCCATAGGCTGTTCGTCGCCGCCGGTCCGTTCACAAGAAAGGCGAAGGGGAAACGGCCGCTCTTTCGGCGAGGAAGGCAGGACGGGCGCGGCCTCAGCGGCAGAAGCGGTCGTGGAAAGCGGCGAAGGTCGTCTTGGCGCTTTCCGTTTCGTAAAGGAGCTGGAAGGCGCCGCCGCAGGGAACGTTGTTTGCATTGCCGTCCGGGACAAGGAGCAACCGCGGAATCTTCATCGCCTCGGCGATCGTGAAGAATCCGGTTTGATTCCCGATGGCGAGTCGGATCGAGGAGAGAATGTCCAGCGCGTCGGCGAAGTCCGCGATCTTGCGGTGGTCAACGGGAAAATACGCCTTTTCGAACGCCTCGTGTTCCCCCGCCGTTCCAAGAAACAGGATCTCGTCGCGGAAAGGTTCCAAAAATGCGAACGAGAATCCCTCCCGTGGTTCGCGTCCGGTCAGAAAGAGCGCAATCTTCTTCTTGCCCAGATCGATCTTACGCCTGCCGAAGAGCCAAGGGGCCGAAAGATCCGGCGGATTGGCAAGCCATGGCGCCAGGGGAAGGTAGTAGTTCGGGAGGGAGTTGCCCCAGAGGGGGAGGCAGGTCTGCACGCGGAAGAAGTCCAGGTCGACGGCTCCGGCGGGAGTCTCCGGGGAAAGGGAAACCGAGGAGATGTAGGGCTGGCGCTCCAGCAGCGGGCGAAAGAGTTCGGCGCCGGCTTTGTCGAGAAGACGGTGCCGCATGACGACGCCGTCCGATTGAATCCGCTCGATGACGGTGTCCGTCCGGATGTGAAAGGCGAATCGGTCGCGTCCCGACGCGGCCGCGACGGCGCGGCAGAACGGCAGCGCGAACACGAGATCGCCGATCTTCCCGGAATGGGAGAAGACCAACGGCGCATCGCCGCTTGGAGGGGCGAAGACGCCGCTCCCGGTCCGCCCGGGAAGACGCTGGAGCGATTGGCGGGGAGGGCGCAGCGTCCCGGCCGACCAGGCAACATCCGGATTCGGAGCCGACGACTTCGCGGCGGTCGCCGGCGAACGGCGCTTTTTTCCGGAAAGGATCGCGGCCATCGCGCAGACAAGCGCGGAAACCGTCCTTGGCGCGAGACTTCGTTTCATTTCCGTTCGTCGAGGAGAAGGCGGATCGTGCCGCGGAGACCGAGGCAGCGAAGGTAGGTCGCAAGCGTCCGCCGCTTGCGGGCGAGAAGGGCGCGAAGCGTAGAGGGAGGGCGGTTTGGACTGCCGTGGGCGAGGCTCCTGTCACCCTGGAACGGTTCTTCGAGCAGAGGCGGGCATGCGGCGCGGATGATCGATACCTGATGGGCGCAGGAAATACGCTCCTCCCGGGGGAAGGAGCGCAGGAGCGAGAGAATCCGTCGGCAGTTGCAGGCTTGGATTGAATCCATGCCTGGAACGATGTCGAGCGACTGCTCGACGGAGGATAGCCACGCGCCGGCGCGCTGCTCGAGATAGTACCGGTCCACAGAGTCGAGCGAACTCGAAACAACGCGGCAGTGGTCGAGCCAGGCGCTGAGAGAACGTTGCAGATCGGGCCGATATCGGACAATGAGGAACGACTTTCGGAACTCGTCCAAATCCAGCGCGGTCGGCAGGACGGGAATCTTCCCTCGATAGTATTCCCGCACGGACTCCCAGACGCCACCGCGGAGGACGGCAACCCGCTGCGAGGGCTTGGCGGGTTCGGGATATTGGCGGAAGGCGAAGAAATTGCGGTCTTCGTCGACAGCCATGCCGGCGCAATGCCGGTCAAAGGCGCGGTAGCGCGTTCTGTCGGGACGCCCCGTCCGGGGGACGAACCGGTGGATGGCGCCCGCCAGCCGGGCGAGACGAGGGGGAATGTCCCGATCTCCATTCCGAATCAGCAGGTGGTCCAGCGTGAACGTCTCAAAGCGTACGCCGGCATGGAACAACAGGGCGGCGAGAGTTCTCGAGTCATATCCGGCGGTGAGCGGGAGCATTACGCGGCCGGCATGATCGGCGGCGATGCGCGGCAGGAGCGCATCAAAGGCGGCGAGGACGGCGCCGACGCGCGCCGCCTCGGAGTCGAATGCGGGGGCGGGGGGCTCCGGCGGGCGTTCGAATGGAACGCCGGAGGCAAGGTCGAGACCCTGTCCGGGAAGGAGCCGATGGACGGCGGGGAGCGGCGTGAGGGGGCCCGGGTAGAAGTCCATGCCGCCGAACTGGTGCTTGAGCCCGGGGCGTCGCGGGCGCAGGCCGAGGTGTTCGCCGAGCAGAGCGAGGCTTGACGAGCAGTCGCCGCCGTGGAAGAAGACGCCGAGGAGTCCGCAGGCGTCCATGCGGAGCCGGCCATCGCGTAGAAGGACCCATCGGCCGCTCCAGTCATCGAGGACGCTCTCAAGGGCCTCGTCCGTCCCGCATGCGGCGGCGGCAGCGAGGGGGTCGGAAACGGCGGGGTCGCACGACCAGGCGAGTCCGAGAAGAACATGGCGGCGGTCGAGCGTCGCGCGGACGCGAAGATCAGAGTGGAAGGACAGGACGAAACCGTTCGGCAGATCGAGGTGGCGGAAGCCGGGGCGATCAAGGCGGCGACGAGAAAGGACGAACTGGCGGGCATGCGCGCAAGGCGGGGCGGGGCGGACCCTCCAGTGGTTGGCGAAGAGGACCTTGTCCGCGGCGTCGCGAATGCTCCGATCAAATAGGGGTGTGAATTCCTCGCCGTTTTTCCAAAGCGCATACGGAAAGGATATCTGGTCGCGCCGAGACCATGCGGCCAGTTCCTGCCACCAGGTCGCGAAAACGGCGCGGGCGCGCGGATCGGCGGGGCGGAATGCGACGATGCAAGTCTCGGCAAACGGATGTCTCTCCGGAAGGCCGGCCTCACGGTACCGGGCGACCTGGGCGCGAAGAATCGCGGGGTCGTCTTTGCCGAACAGGATGCAAGACTCGACCTCGTCGTAAACGTTGTCACGGTCGAAGTGCTTTGGAATCGCGAGCGGATTGGCGCCCGCAAGCAGACAACGGCGAATCTCCATCTCGACACCAGCCCGAAGCGTGATGTTGCCGTCGATCCAAACAACGACCTCAGCGTCCGGAAAGAGGTCGGGGCCATGGAGCTTGTGCCAGCGGGCGGTGCGGGTCGGGTCCTCGTCCGTCCACTCCAAGGGACGGTGCGTCCAGGGTCCTTCCTTTCGCGACCTGCAAGGCGCAAAATAGACATAGTCGACATCTGGATCGGGCGATTCGGGGAAAGAGAGCGGCTCGTAGCCGCCTGCGATGGCGGTGTAAACAACCATCCGGGCGGCGCCGTCGCGCGCCGCTTTTGCGCGGCGGTACGCGGTCGCGCGCGCCGCCACTTCCTCAGGCGGGACCGGGGGCGCGGATTCGGGGAACTCGGGCATGAACTCGGCGTCGAGAACCGGGCGGTTCGGCTTCTCGATCGTGTCGGCGGCGGCGAGGAGGCGCGCGTGCGGCAGCCCCTGTACGCGCCAAAAGCAGGGATCCTCGGTCCGAGCGGCGATGCGGACGCTCACTCCGCAGAGCCGGGCGAGAAGCAGTAGCCGGGCATCATCCGAGACGGGGAGCGGGAAGCGATCGATGACGATCTCACGCGCATCTGACAGGTCCATCCGATCGAATGCCGCGGGGTCAATCCAACCCTGCACCGCGCCAGGCAGTCCGGGCGCCGAATGGAAGACGGCAGGGTCGAAGGCTCCGGGGACAACGCGAGGCGCAAGAACCAAGTCCCGGGTTCTGCGGGCGGCGAAGATGGCGTTCGGAATCTCGCGCGGGGCGTTGGAAATCGCATCGGCGACGCGGGCGCCGAGACGCGCGGCGGCGCGGGCCGGATCGGAGCCGGGGGGAAGCTCGGCATTCCGGATGACGGGGATGTGAAGGAGCGCGAGCCGGGCGGCGAGAGCATCGGAGATGGACTCCGATTCGGCGGCGGCGATGGCCTCGATGCCGTGCTCAAGAATCCAGAAGACGAGCTCGTCGTCGGTTCCTGCGCCTCGTTCGACGTCTGCGCCCTCCGGACCGTTTTCGCGCGCGGCATGGACGGAGAGATCGCGCAACTCCACGGAACCATCCGCCAAACGGACGAGCGTGAAAGGCTCAAAAGAGGGACGGATTGCGTCGAAAAGCGAATCCGGGCCGGTGGAGGCGAACAGGAGGCGCGGGCGCGGCGGCTTTGTACGGATTTCGTCCGAGAGGATTCGAAGCCATGGGCAGAACGCGCCCCAGCGGGGGATGTTCTCGTCCTCGAGCGCGTCGAGCTCCGGATGGCGCGCGAGGAGGGTATGGCGGGCGACGTGGACCTTGAACGCCTTGTAGAGTCCGCCGAACGAAACGGCGTTGAGATGCCAGACGAACGCACGGGTCGTAATCCGGTGCCTCCAGCCCTTCTCGAAGGCGCGAAGGCAGAGATCCGTCTCCTCGCCGTAGCCCTTGCCGAACGTCGCCGCGTCGAATTCGCCGACGTCGTCGAGCATGGCGCGCTTGAGGTATAGGCAGAAGCCGTGCCCGGTGTGCAGGTCGAAGACCGTTTCCGGCGCTTGGAGCCAGCCGCGCGCGACCGTCGCGACCGAGAGGCCGGGCGGCATCTCGTTCCTTCCGCGCTCCGGGACGGAGGCGAGGCCGGAGTTGTTCGATACGGCGGTGGCCGTTCCGATGCGAGGATCCGCGTAGGCGGCGAGCCGGAGCGAATCGCTCCAGCGCGGTCCGACGACGGTGTCGTTGTTGAGCAGAATCACGTCGCGGCGACCGGCGGCGCGTATGCCGTGGTTGCAGGCGCCGGCGAAGCCGAGGTTCCCGTCGAGGCATTCGACCTGCACGCGACCGGGGTTCGTCTCTGCGAGGCGGAGCAGGGCGTGGCGGACTCGTTTGTCCTCGCTGCCGTTCTCGACGAAGAGCAAGAGAACGTCAGGCGGCGTGTTCTCGAGGAGCGACGCGACGAGCGGCGGCAGCAGCTCCGGGTGGTTATAGACGGGGACCACAACGGCGAGCGGCGGCTTGGGCGCCGCCTCGGCGCGGAGGCGTCCGCGAACGTTTTCCGCCCAGCGTTCCGGGCACAGTTCGCGGACAAGCCGGCGGATCGTGGCGGCGGTCGGCTGCCTTCCAGGGAAGAGGCGTGCGTGCAGGAGCAGCGGATTATCGCGCGGAGGCACCGCATCGGGCGGAAGGGCCGGGCATGCCGGGGAGAAGCGCCGCCCTTCGCGCCAGCCGAACATGCAGTAGTGCAGGAGCGGAGACGCGAAGCGGCGGGCCGTGACGTCCGGATAGGCCCAGGCGTAGAAGTCGCGATCAAAGAGCCGGCTGCGGGCGGCGGCCGCGAGGTCGCGGGCGAGGCGGAACGCATCGCGGGGGGAGCGGAGCGCGGCGGCGGGAAGCGCGCGGGCGACCCCGACGGCGGCGCCGAGCAGCCGAAGGAGCCGGGCTCGGCGGGAGAAGGATTTCCGGAAGGCGGCGAAGGAGATCTTCGCCGGGGTTGAACGGCGGGGCGGGGCAAACGTGCGAGAAAGGACCCGGGCGAAGCCGGCAACGATGTCCGGCGGAGGCGGAACGGGGACGTCGAGCCAGGCGCGGTAGTCGGCGAAGGCGGGTTCGGAGAGCAGACGATCCCGGAAGGGACAGCATGCGAGCCGTTCAAGGATATCGAAAACGAAACGATGCGCCTCGTCGGCCGGGGCGCGCGTTGCGGCGAACGCGCCGAAGCGGTCGGCGAGAAAAGCCGGAAGGGCGGCGGCGAACGCGGCGGCGGTTGCGGCCGGATCGCCGGCGCCGCGCTGCAACGCGGTCCGGAAAAGCGACTCGGCTTCGGGGGCGGAAGGCTCCGGTTCGGGGACTGGTTCGGACATCGCGTAGCAGGATCGGGTCAGGACGGGCGGGAGCGGATCCGGCGGATCGTTTCGGCGGCGAAGCGAAGGGGCGCGGTGGCGGTTCTTCCGATCCGATAGGAGAAGGACGTTTCGACGGCCACGAGCCTCTCCGTCTGGCCTCGAAGCGCTTTGCGGGTCTGTTCCAGCGCTTCGCGGGTCTGTTCCAGCGCTTCGCGGGTCTGTTCCAGCGCTTCGTGGAGACGCGTCCGGGATTCCTCCAGATGCCGGGCGCGGTTGCGGTCGCGGAGCGCGAAGCGGTAGAGGTCGGCGAGCGCGGCGGGATCCTTTTCGAAGACCGCCGCGACGGACCGGCCGCAGGCCGCCGGATCCGAAGCCCAGAGCCCCGTGATGGAGGCGACGTCCTCCGCGCTGCCCGACGTCAGCCGGAGGAAGTGCTCGCCGGTCGTCTTGCGCAGGTGGACGGGCGGCGAGAGCCGGGCGAGCCGGCGGATGTAGTCGTAGTCGATGAGGATCCGCAACCGTTCGTCGTAGGGGCCGGCTTCGTCCGAGAGGCGTTTCGTGTGGAGGATCTGCTTGTGGTTGATCCTGTTGTGGAATCGGATGTCGTCGAACGAGACGTCCGCGTCGTTTTCGATCCGTCGGCGGAGTTCGCGGCCGTCGGGCCCGACCTGGACCTCCCACGTGTCCGAGTAGACGAACCCGGCGCCCTCCCGTTCGGCGAAGGCGACAAGCTCCGCGAGGTGGTCCGGGTAGACGAGGTCGTCGTCGTCCATGTAGGCGACGTATTTCGAGCGGACGAGACCGAGGCCGAAGTTGAGGGCGGCGGCCTTGCCCCGATGGGGGAGCGCGTGGCATTCGACGCGCGGGTCGCCGAACCCCGCCACGATGTCCGACACGTCCTCGCCGCCGTCGTTTACGACGAGGAGCCGCCAGTCCCGGAACGTCTGGTCGCGGATCGACTGGATCGCGGCGGGAAGGAACGCCCGGCGGTTGAAGGTCGGGAGCAGAACCGTGACAAGGGGCGGGGATGGCGGCATGGACGGGAATTCTACGCGATTTCGCGCATGCGCGCAAGTGGTTGCGCGGACGTTTCTGATTTGCTAGAATGACCGGCCATGTCCCCATCGTCCGACAGCCGCGACTCCGAACTGGAGGCCCAGATCGAACTTCTCCGACGGCTCTGCCGGATCGCGGAGCGGGACGGCGGAGCCGCCGTGGCGGCGCTGAAGAGGTCTCTGAGCTGGCGCCTCACGGCGCCGCTGCGGCTGGCGGCGGATGCGGCGGCCGCCCTGCGGCACCGGTTCGGCCGGCCCGTCCCGGAGGCGTTGCGGCCCCTCCCGCCGCGTTCCGCCTCGTCCCTGTTCGCCGCGCCGGAGGAGCTGGCGCG
>ODAJ012110666.1_pt1 | contig 11716 bp, 10 predicted proteins | sample 1539241 | NCBI WGS metagenome assembly ODAJ01 (sample SAMN02144231, study PRJEB22623) | gut metagenome | biome: sheep rumen | host: Ovis aries | place: New Zealand | reverse complement strand
TCGTGCGGAAGTCCCCCACCATCACCTTGAAGTTCGGGCTTTCGAAAGTCCGATAGACACCCATACCGGGATACGCATTGGAGACGGAACGGGCGATGGCCTCGGAGCGGGCCCGGGCATTCTGGCCGTTCTCGAAATAGACGCGGATCCGGTAACCGGAGAGCCTCTTGTTCGCATTGTTCTGCACATAGCGGTCCAGGGCGGACCGCATGGCGGACGACTGGTTCACCGTGACGCCGGAGCCCAGGACCGACAGGACATTGCGCCCGACCAGGGTGGAATCCACCCGGGAAACCTTCATCGTATCCACCCGGAACTCCTGCGCCCGGAGCACGGCTCCGGAAACCAGGACAAGGAGAAGGGTGAGGAGTATCTTTTTCATCGTCAATATCTTATTGGCTGAACGAGGACAGGTCCAGGTTGTTGAAGGACAACGTCGTCCCTGCCCCATTCTTGAGTTTCACATGCAGCTTCACATCGGCAGTCATTCCGTCCAGGGAGCGCTTCGCCGCGATGGCGAGAAGGTCCAGCAGGGACACTTTCTCCGCCAGCAGGGCCGTGCAGGGCAGTTCGTACACCTGGATGCTGCGGGCCTGGACCGGCAGTTCCCCGGCGGTGAAATGCACCATCTCCCGATCGTAATACCGGACCACGCCGCGGACATCGTCCACGGTAAAATCCACGGACGGATTGTCCAGCCCCAGCAGCAGGACGGCATCCATCGACCTGGAGGACGTGGGGACCAGATACTTGACCCCGACCGAGGTCACTTTCAGGTCCTTGATCTTGGCCACGTTGCAGCCGGAGACGGCCACGGCGGTCGCCACCAGGAGGATGAGGAGCCGTATGGAACGAAATGCTTTCATCTTACAATTTACAAAGATAGCAATTTTTTCCTATCTTTGCGTTCGAATCATGCCCGGCGCCGCCCGTCATATCAGCTGGTTTGCCATCATCACCAGATGGGGGCAGTGGAAAAAGATTTCCGAGCGGTTATCGGCCCTGAAAATCCCGTTCTTCATCCCCAAGACCTACAACACCCTTCTGTTCCTCCGGACGGAAAAGGAGCGGGCGCTGAATCTGGTCAATGCCGGCGAGATCCATGGACGCTTCATCGTGGACCATGGCACCCGGACCCTTTTGGAAGTTCCTGAGAAACAGATGAATGCCTTCATCCGCGTGATGACGGAGTATCCCGATACGCCCGTCACCTCCGACGTCCCCATCAGCAAGGGGACGCGGGTGAAAGTGGTCCGCGGACCACTCAAAGGCATCGAAGGAGAAGTGGAGGAAACTCCGAACGGCGTTTCCCTGATCGTCGCCATCCAGTCCCTCATCTGCACCCGGATCACGATCACACGGGGGGACGTGGTGGCGGTGGAAGGGGCTAATCCCGAATCCAACACTCTGGCAAAATGAAACGACTAGCTTTCCTTTCCATTGCTTTTGCTTGTTCCATCTTTCTTGGTGCTTGCCAGGAAAAACTGGAATGGACGATCAGTGTCGAACCGGATGAGAGTGATTCGACTGAGGTTGAGGTAGCAGTGAAAGAGCCGCGTTATGAAGAGCTTATGTCGTTGCCAGGACATCTGAATCCTCATCAACAAGGCGGTGATTGCTGGGGAGACTATTTCTTCCAGTTCGTCACTAATAATTCTGTTGTTCGAGTCTATGACCTTTCTACCAAATCATTGGTCCAAACTGTCACGATTGGCGGTTCCCAGAGAGGATTCGTCTCTAACTGCCACTGCAACACAGTCTGTTTCGGAACCGAGTACTACGATGTCGAAGACACTTTCCCTTTAATCTATGTCTCAACCGGATATGCAGCAGGCGGATACACCGGGGCATTGGTTTACAGGATCGTACAGCACAACGGCATCTTTTTCATCACCTTGGTCCAAACCATTAAATTCCCGGTTGACAAATCTTCTTGGACGGAATTCGTTCCCGGAGAAGAAGGATTTGCCTACCTTTGTTACACGACCGAAAGAGTGATTTTCAAGGTCGCTATGCCCAAGTTGAAAGATGGCGATGTGATCATTACTCGGGATGATGCTATCGAGACCTATCAATTCACGCAGCAACCGGATTGGATGGCATCTTCCCGAAATCAGGACCGTCTGTTTTATCAGGGAAGAATCATTTTCGTTTCCGGCGTCCCCCCTGGGGAAGCCAGTGTTTTCGTTGTCTTGAATCGGGAGACCCAGGAACGCGAAACAATCGTCGATTTCAAAAAAATCGGACTCACGAATGAGTCCGAAAGCATCTTTGTCTGGCAAGGTGACCTGTATGTCGCCTTTGTCGATAAAATCGTAAAGCTGGTCAATTTTATAAATACCCCTTGAACCAGCGCCAGACGTACTGGCTTACGCGGGCGAAGGGCGACCAGATGACTTCGCGGGGGTAGAATCGGAGGTTGGAGAAGACGCGGCGGTTCTTGCGCATGAAACGGGCCCATTTGCCCTCCCCTTCCCGCTCATAGTTCCGCTCGTCCATCACGCCGAAGTTGCCCATGACAAGCACGTCCTTGACCAGCCTCTTTCCGCGCTTCTCGTCCGGAGGACAGAGGAGACTGTGCTTATCCAGCCCGAAGCAGGTCTTCATCAGATACATGACAGCGGCCGTGAATTTTCCCATGCCAAGCCGCTTCAGCGTCTTCATGACCGGCTTCTTGAAGGTGCGGGGCAGATCCTGGAGGATATAGTAATAATCCCACATCTGACGCATCCCGATCCCCCCTTCCAGGTAATGGCGGAACATATGGGCCATGCAGAAGACCGCGTTGAAGCGGGCACTCGGATAGGTGATGGGCACATCGTCCCGGATCGGGGAATTCTCTTCAAAGAACCGCTGCAGGCGGGCATTGGAGAAGGGATTGTACATCTTGCTGGGGTGGAAATGGATTTCCACCTCCGTGTCCAGGAAAACACCGGCCTTGCACTCCTGGTAGATGATATCATAGATGGGAATATCCGCATTCTCAAAGGCCTTGATGATATCGTCGCGCTTCCCATTGATCCAGAGGTCGATGTCCCCGCACATCCGCCGTTCCGGATTCGGATACAGACGAGCCAGTCCGGTCCCTTTCAGGATGCAGCCATGCAGCCCCAGACGGGTAAGCAAAGCTTCCAGTTCCTTGGCGTGTTCCTCGTGCAGGTGATAGATCCGGCCGATTTTCGCCGTGTTTTCATCCCATTCTCGGAGCAGTGCCTCCGGCGGCGTCTGGTCCGCATGCAAGCGATGGACGGTATCGTTCAAAACACCCACGAGCGCCTGCTGACGGGATAACTGGTACATTTCGCGCCAATCCCGTGGCGACGGGTCCTTCCGGAAGGAAGTGGCCTGCCCCATGGTAATCAGAATCAGTTTACGGAAAGGAAGCATATCTTATCTGCGGTCATCCCAACCAAATGGATGATGGGCCAGCGGGAGTTTGGCAAGCGGATGGTAGTCGCCCACCAACCCCACAGGTGTAGCGTTGCGGATCTGGCTGACAATCTCGATGCAGGGACGGGCTTCGCCGATGCGGAATCCTTCCCCGGAGAGGATCTTCCGGTAGCTCTCGGTGTGAAGTTCCGTAAAGCCCTGCGAGAACTCAAATTCACTGCCATCGATGGAGAGTGTCCGGTAGGTGCGCTTCTCCCCCTCCACTGCATTCGGCGGAAGGCAATCGGCATTGATGCTCAGGAAGTAACGAACCCGCGCCTTCTTGAGACCCAGATAGCCGGCCACCCGGTCGAAGCTCATGACATGGACAATGTTCTCCTGCACAGGGCCGAAGATCCATTGGAGCATGTCATAGAAATGCACGCCGATATTGGTGGCAATGCCGCCACTCTTGTGAACATCCCCCTTCCAGGACGTGTAATACCATTTACCCCGGGAGGTGATATAGGTCAGATCCACGTCATAGACCTTATCGGCAGGACCTTCGTCCACCTTCTTCTTAAGGGCGACGATGGAATCGTGCAAACGGAGCTGGAGGATATTGTAGGCCTTGTGACCGGTCTCTTCCTCCACCTTCTGGAGAGCGTCGATATTGTGCGGATTCAGGACCACCGGCTTCTCGCAGATGACATCGCAGCCCAAACGAAGGCCGTAGCGGATGAAGGCATCATGCGTGTAGTTGGGGGTGCAAATGCTCATCCACTCAAGAGGTTCCGATGTCTGCTTCTGCTTAGAGCAAAAGCGGTCGAAGAGCTCGTGCTCTGTAAAGAAGGAGCAGTCCGGGAAGAAACTGTCCAAACGCCCCACGCTGTCAAACTTGTCGTAAGCCGCCAGCAGGTTGTTCCCCGTATCCTTGATCGCCTTAATATGACGGGGGGCGATGTAACCCGCCGCCCCGATCAATGCAAAATTAGCCATAAACTGCTAGATATCGTCGTCTTCGGAATCCTGAGACTTGTGATGATGCTTTTTCTTCTTCTTGCCCTTCTTATCCTCATCATCATCGTTGCCGTATCCGTAGCCATAGCCATAACCGTAGCCGTAACCATAGCCATAACCATAGCCGTAACCATAGCCATAACCATAACCATAGCCATAGCCGCCGTAGCCGCGATGCTTCTTGAACTGAATACCGTTCAGGATGATCATCATGTTCGGGAAGGTATTCCTATCCTTGAGTTCCTGCAGGTCAGGCAGCATACGCTTGTCCACCAGGTTGGAACGGAGGACGAAGACGCTCACGTCGGCAAAGCGGCTGAGGATGGTGGCATCGGCCACGATACCTGCCGGAACAGCATCGATGATGATGACATCATACTGCTGACGGAGCTGCTCCATAAGCGCATCAAGCCGCTTGCTGGACAACAGTTCAGCCGGGTTCGGCGGAAGCGGACCGGAAAGGATCGTATCCACGCCCGGAGCAAACACGTCGTGGGTAATGATTTCCTCCAGATTGTCCGTCTTGCCGGAAAGATAGTTGGACATACCAACCTTCTTTCGGGATGCGATATTGTGCGTCAACGTACCCTTACGAAGGTCTAGATCCAGCAGGATAACTTTCTTCTCCACCTGCGCCAAACTGGCCGCCAGATTCGTAGTAATGAAAGTCTTACCGGATCCTGCCATCAGGGACAGGAACAGATAGGTCGTCGCCTTCTGATCGGTTTCCTTGGTGAATTCGATATTGCTTCGCAGGATACGGAACGCCTCCGTCATCATATCACGGCCCTTGTCGGTAACGACCAGACTACGCGTATCCTTCTTATTCTTGGCAGGGATCTCGCCGAGGATCGGGATGTTGGTGTAGGCTTCGACGTCCTTGCGGAAACGGACCTTGGTATCCAGAATGCGGCGGAGGAAAAAGATCGCCACCGGAATGAGAAGGCCAATCAGGAGTCCAAGGAGGACATTCTTTCTCGTATTCGGAGAAATCGGAACGGTATTCACCCGAGCCTTGTCGATAATCTTGGCATTGCCTGTGAGGGAAGGCTGGCTGATGAGCATTTCCTCACGCTTGCTCAAGAGGGTGAGATACAACTGTTCCTTGATACCCTGCACGCGAGAAAGGTTGTCAATGTACAACTGGCCTCCAGGAACCTGACGGATCTTTTCTGAGGCTATTTGACTGAGGGCTTGTACGCCACCTATCCGTTGCTGAATAGACCCGACATAAGCCGTAATCAGTTGATTCAGATTGCTTTTAAGAGTATTTAATTCTAAAAGGATATCACGGACAACCGGATTGTTCGTCGTACCAGACTCTTTATATTTGTCAAGTTTAAGAACTAATTCATTGAAGCGACGAATCGTGCCTTTAATATGGTCATCATTGATATCAACCGTCACAGGGAACAGTTTATTCTCCGTATTGGAAGCTGTGAGTTCCAGCAAGTACTGTGCATGAGAAATCTGCGCATTCAGCTTTTCGATCTCTTCCTGCGTCTCAATGCTCTGATTCAGATAGGACTTTCCATAATCATTGAGGTTCAGAATCTGGTTATCACGTTTGAAACTCGCGATTTGAGACTCCTGGGCCCCCAGTTCGTGATCCAGTTGCGCAATACGTTCATTGATATAATCCGAGGTCTGGTGGATGATTTCCTTCTTTTCCTCAATAGTGTTCTCGTTATACACTGTGATAACCTCATTTAGCACATCCGCTGCACGTTGGGGAGAAGTATCATAAAGAGAAAAATTGATAATGCCGTCTGATGTGCTATTACGAGTTACACTTACCTTCGACCGATACTTCTCTGCTACATTCCTAATACTCTGATGCCTGACTGTAATGGGATTACCATAAAACAAATCTCGAAGCGCCCAAGTAGGCATCACGGAAATACGCCCCAAACTCGTAGAGACTGTATCGCCCAAATACCCCTTTACCGGTTCAAACTCACCAATCTGGAGAACAAACGAAGAATCCTTGCTTATCGTTACAACGACCGTAGCATTATCATTCTCATTGATATCCAACATCCGGACATCGATTGGAGATTCCTTATACAAGTCGCGGACTCGTTTTACCAATTTGGTCTGGTAGTAATAAGATGTACCCAAATCCAATCGCTTTGTCACCTCTAACATGGGGGTTTCCGAGCGAAGGACGGTAATCTCGTCATTAATTGCATTCATGGTAATCGCAATCCGGCGGTTAGTGATATTCTCCAACATGGAGGAACCGCTCTCCAAGCGATTGCGAGTCACGGAATTCAAGCGTATCTTGGCATGACTCTCATAAATACGGTCTTGCCGGTCACTATAGTAATAAGCAATAGCACCGCAAATGAGAGCACAGAGAATCAGCCAATGTAGATTCCGAAGTACAGTAAAAAAAATGTCTTTCCCGGACAGCCTGTTGGCATCTTTCTTTTCGAGGAAGGATAACTCGTTATCTTGATTGGAATTGGTCATAGACGTAAAACTATCGGGCTGAATTAATAGTGTTCCTATATGCCATTATAGCAAAAAAAGTTGCTGCAAGTCCTGACAACGTGGAAGCCGCTGAAAGGAAAGTACCCAATTGAGAATAAGACTGTTGAAGATTTCGATACCCTGTATTACGAGTTATGATGAAATCGTTTTGCTGCAACATGAAGAAAGGATCATCAAACACTTTAGAAGAACGAGGATCCAGATAACGGGAAACCATTTTTCCATCAATTTCCCGCATCACCATTATTTTATTTCGCTGGGTATATACATTTAAATCACCGGATAGGGCAAGAGCTTCCAAAAACGTACAACGTTCATTGGGAACACTGATTGCTTTCCCTCCATTGGAGCCAAGGAAGAAAATCTTAAAGTTTCTGAAACGCACTAGCACATAAGGATCATTTATATACCCTCCGGAAACAAGCATATTCTTAACCCGTTCTTGCAGCGCCAAACGGGTCAAACCAGCGGCATGAATAGTTCCAAGAACAGGGAGTTCAATATTACCATACTGATCGACCAGATATGCGATACTCGTTTGAGTATTATAGGAACTATTTTCCAGATTTCTTAAATTAAACGGTCTCGCCAATTCGGTATCAAAACATGAAATGATGACATCCAGTTCGTCATACGGGCTGATAACCGCCTCAAACTTATTCTCCAGTTCAATCTGGGAATTATGCTTCATATCCTGCAGATAGGCCACCTTTCTGTTGGTTACACAGGAAACCGCTGATACGGCAACCAGCGAAATGACGATGCACGCCCGGAAAGTCCTCGTAAGTTTCATAATCAACGAAGTTTTTATAATCTCACAAAGATAATATTTTATTTTAACTTTTCTACAATTCTTGGACACGCTTTCCCGTCTCCGTAAGGATTCACTGCATGACTCATGGCATCATACGCTGCCGGGTCATCCAAAAGCGAAGACACTTCCGAGACAATCCGGTCATAATCCGTACCCACTAGTTTGACCGTTCCAGCCTCCAATGCTTCAGGACGCTCCGTCGTATCCCGCATCACCAACACCGGTTTGCCCAGCCCGGGCGCCTCTTCTTGAATACCGCCTGAATCCGTCAATACGATATAACTCCGAGACATCAGATACACAAAATCCAAATAATCCAAAGGCTCGATAAAATGCAGATTCTCAGCAGGATGATCTCCAAATACCTGTCGAATTGGTTTCCTTACATTCGGATTCAAATGCATCGGATACACGAAATCCACCTCCGGATACTTCCGGGCCAGATCCCGTATCGCCATGCACATACTGATAAATCCTACCCCAAAATTCTCCCGCCGATGGCCCGTGATGAGAACGAGCCGGCGAGATTCTTCGCTTCGCTCAGAATGGCACTTGTCATCCTGAAAGAGCGATCTTTTGTCATCCTGAAGGAGCGCAGCGACTGAAGGATCTTTAGGTTGGTATCCCTTCGCTAACACATTCTCCACCACCCAGTGCAACGCATCGATGACCGTATTCCCCGTCACCGTAATCCTCTCCTCCGGGACCCCTTCACCCAACAGATTCTGCCTACTGAGCCGCGTGGGAGCGAAATCATACTCCGCAATCCGTCCCGTCACCTGTCGGTTCATCTCTTCCGGCCATGGACTATACAGGTTATGCGTCCGGAGACCAGCCTCCACATGTCCCACCGGAATCTGCCGATAGAAGGCAGCCATCGCCGCAGCCATCGAGGTAGTCGTGTCCCCATGGACCAATACGACATCGGGTTTGACCTCATCCAGGACATCCCGCATCCCGGTCAGAACTCGGGCAGTAACGTCATATAGGTCCTGCCCCTGCTTCATGATGTTCAGGTCGTAATCCGGCTTTACGCCGAAAATATCAAGCACCTGGTCCAGCATTTCCCGATGCTGTCCCGTCACACAGACAACGGTTTCAAAAACATCCGGATACTTCTGGAATTCCTTCACCAGAGGACACATCTTGATGGCCTCGGGACGGGTACCAAAAACGAGTAAAATCTTCTTCTTTGTCATTCTGAGCGAAGCGAAAGAATCTAAATATGATACACTCCCTCCAACGGGCAAATGTTATGGCAATCCAGGATAACTTTGCCTTTCAATTTGTCCCAGCCACCCTTGATCTGGTCATGCTTCACCATAATCACGACCATGTCCACGTCTTTCAAGAAGGCCTCGAAGTCATGATACTGGTTCTTCACGATATCCTTGTCGATGAACGGATCATACACCTTCAAAGGCTCCGCCAGATGTTTCTCCTGACACTCCAACAATTGCAGCGTCGGACTCTCGCGAACATCATCGACATTCTCCTTATAGGTCAAGCCATATAAGCCAACCCGACGAGTATCCGTGATGCCATTCTCCTTCATGATTTCATGAATCCGGTTCAGAACGAAGGCCGGCTGGCCATCATTGGTCTTCATGGATTCGTCAATGACCTTCGCCAAGGACGGGTAATCCCCAACCAGGAACCACGGATCCACACTGATGCAGTGCCCCCCCACGCCGGGACCGGGCTGCAGAATGTTCACCCGCGGGTGCATATTGCAGATGCGGATGATCTCATAAACGTCCATGTTGTCATGCCGGCAGATACGGGCGAGTTCATTCGCAAAAGCAATGTTTACGGCCCGGAAGGTGTTCTCAACGACTTTGGTCATTTCGGCCGTCCGAATGTCCGTAACCACGATTTCACCCTGGCAGAAGCTGGCGTAGCAGGCCTTGACCTTCTCCCCTACCGTCTTGTCATCGGCACCAATCGTACGGTTGTTATGCAGGAGCTCATAGACCATATTGCCCGGGATGATGCGCTCGGGTGCATGGACCAGGTTCACCTGCTTGCCGCTCTCGGCAATAACCGGACGGACGGACTTGTCGATGGTCCCCGGAGAGATGGTGGACTCAATCACCACCGTCGCTCCCTCAGGACAAACCGCCAGCACCTGCTTCACCGCAGCCACCACATAGCAAGGGTCCACTTTCTTGGAGAACTTGTCATACGGAGTAGGGACGGAAACAATGTACATATCCGTCTTCTGATATTCCGTCGTAAACTTGATTTCCCCCTTAACAGCAGCTGCAAACAGCTCATCCAGACCATCTTCCTTGAATGTAGTCTTTCCGGCATTGAGCTTTGCCACCAACTCCTTATTGTAATCCGTTCCAATGACCTCCACCCCATGGGAAGCCAGCATGAGGGCCGTAGGAAGGCCGATATAGCCGAGGCCGATAACGTTGATCATTTATTCTTGATAATTACTCTTTTAACTATATTCTTTGCATTCTGTAGTATCATCTCCTTGCACCAGGTCATTCCGAAAGGGTTCCAGCGCTGGGGATGGACCGTAATCATAAGATTCTTTGGAATCCGTCCGGTACGGAGTCCATCAATAACATCGTCTGTAGTATGAAAAGTCAATCCTTTCGCCGTCCACTCGTCCTGATACTGGGGGATCTTGTCACGAACGCTCACCATGTAGCCGTCCCATCGGCGTCCCGTATCAGTGAGATAGAATGTCTTTGAGAAATCCGTATCCAGGTAAGGTTCGTTCTCGATACCAAGGGCATGATAGTCATACTTTTTCCAGATGTCCTTACTGTCGTAAGGGGATCGGGGGCTTCCGTGCATGCAAATGCTCCGAACAGGGACCAACTTGCGCAGAGCCTCCAAATTCTTACAGAAATCGGCATAGGCCATGTCAACATCGCCGTCGCATGTTGTCAAGGATTCATAATGATATCCAACTTCATGGCCTAAGGCAGCAATCTCGCATATGATTCCTTCATCCCAACTTTCCGGAACCGCCCGGAAATAGTAGATGCCGAACATCCCCTTCTCCGCCTCCATACGCGCTGTCCGAAGAGAATTCCCAGGCAATAAATCCACGTCATGACGAAGGATTAATGTCTTAAAATCATAGGATTTCAAGGCATCCAACAGAACATTATATTGATCTAATGAGAAATCCATCATTTAAACCTGATTTGATAATCCGGATTCTCTTTCATGATCCGCACACTCTCCGGATAAGACTCAATGAACCAAGTAAGGAATTGAGCGTAGTCTATTTTCTCAGAAAGCATTCGTTGACGGCGCTCTTCACATATTCTCTTTCGATCCTGCATTTTCAACCAAAGTTGAATGGACTCATAAAAACCATCAACATCGTCAGTCTTATGTCCAAATCCTAAAAGGTAGGTACGCTCCAGTTCATTCAGATAAGACAGTCGGCCAACAAAGTCATTAAAACGAACAAAGGGTGTTCCTAAGACTCCAGCTTCCGCTGCCATAGTCTGGCTGTCACCGATATATAACGAAGCAAAGGCCATTACATGGTGCATATCCAATGGGTCGATATGAATCCGATACGGTTCGAACTGAGGTTCCAACGGACGCTCAGAGGTAATATAGATCTTGCCATGAGGATGCAGCATACCGATCACATGCTCCGCTATTTCGGTATTTATACCGTGGATACCGACATCGTGGTGAGCAGTCAACTGGGCAAATCGGATTAGAATGTATGGCTGTTGCGTGTCGATTCCATACTGTTCCACTCTTGCACGGTTCGGAACAAACTGGTTCGGATGGAGATAACCGAGTTCATGATAGGACCTGTATCCCGTTTTCTTCTCTGACCACTTCCCGGCACTACAGCACTCTGGGCAAACAAGACCGGTATAGATAGGGAAAAACAGTTTTGCATAAAGTGCGATGGCCTCGGCGTCATCCTCAAAGCACTCGAATGAAGGCTTACCGATTAGTTTACCGACCACGGCCAAAACCCCATCCGATCCTACCAGTATGTCCGGCTTTTCTTTACGGGCTATT
>ODAJ012108847.1_pt1 | contig 11726 bp, 10 predicted proteins | sample 1539241 | NCBI WGS metagenome assembly ODAJ01 (sample SAMN02144231, study PRJEB22623) | gut metagenome | biome: sheep rumen | host: Ovis aries | place: New Zealand | reverse complement strand
TTCACATCAGCCAGCATCTGCAAGCCCTTATCCATTCCTGGACCACGAAAAGACTTCAACGATGTACGGTTAGCCTTATCAAATGAAGCCTTGAATATTATTTCCGTACCTAATGCCTCATTTATCGATACTATCTCACGTGCCACTGTATCAAGCAGTTCTGCACTTTCTATGACACAAGGTCCAGCTATGAATATTGGTTTCAAATTGTTCAAAGTTTTATAAAAGGTTTAGGGTTATTTCTTCCAGAATTTCTTTGTAATATCAGTAAGAGAAAGGTCTTTCTCCACTTTATACAGACGTTGGTTAGTAGTAGGTTTATTGAGCGGTCCCATCGTTGCCACATACGGACCTAACTTTATAAAGTCAAAGTTCTTGACATGTATCGCCTTGCTACACTCCACCCTACCGCTATACCATGCCACCTTCAAGTGAGGATAATGTTTCTTTGTCCACGCCGCCAAGGCATCCACCTCCTGTGGCTCGGCATCGCCTCCCATGAATGCTACGCAGGTGATATCATCACCATACTCTTTCAGCATCACATCCAGAGACATAGCATTAAAAGGCTCACCGATATCCTCCCACAGATAGTCGCTGTGACATCCTAAGCAATGGCAAGGACAGTTTGATATATTTATAGAGAGCGTGACCTCATCAGGAATCTCCTGAAAGACCACGCTCGTGTTAACATACTTCATAAAAGATTATCCAACTTTCTGTACCTGTGGCGCAGCCGTTTCTTCTTCCTTGCCCATCTTGTCTGAGCCAGCATAGTAACGACGTGCAGCCTCCTTCTGACGTGCTGCTGAGAAGTTGCTTACTCTCTTCAGGTAGCCAATGATACGTGTCATATAGTCCACATTGCTTGAGTGACACTGAGGACACTCGTGCAGGTAACGCTTGTCAATATGACCGCAGTTGTTACATATAGTGTTAGGAATGTTGAATGTAAAGTAGTTACATCCCTCCTTAGCTGCTACCTTCAGCAAGTGCTTATACTGCATCTTAGAGAGGTGCTCCTCAAGGTTCATGTGGAGGGCTGAACCACCAGTGAGGTGCTCAATGTAAGGTGCACCGTGCATCTTGAACTTATCTATGATGTTCAGCGACTGATCCTCTACTACATAGAAGTAAGAGTTGTAGCAGTCGCGAGGCACGAAGTAACCATCCTCACGGTCCCACTTAGCATGCTTCACACCTACGTTCTCAGCAGGAATCATCTCACAGTTGAAGAGAACCTCCTTAGTGCGATACTGCTTATTCAGCTTCTCAACGATAGAGAGAACACCCTGAACGAACTCCTTATACTTCTCGTTAGGTGTAATCTTGAGTCCCATAAACTCAGCAGCCTCAACCAGTCCGTTTACACCGATTGTGAGATACTGACGTGACATATTGATATAGCCAGCATCAAACAGTGGCAACATACCATGAGCCTGAAGGTTCTTAAGGTTCTCGTTGTAAGCTAACTGCACCTTGTGACAAAGGTCAATAACCTCTTCAAGATACTCCTTATAGTCGCGTCCGTTGTTTACTGCATACTGTATGCAACGGTTGAGGTTTACTGTGAGCACAGACTTAGAACCTGTTGACACACCACCAGCACCGAGGGTGTAAGAGAAGCCGTTGTCCTGAATCTCATTACGCAGACGGCAGCATGAAGACAGTGAGTCTGCATTGTCACTCATGTAAGTGAAGAAGCTGTGACCCTCAGAGTACATCTCTGCTGTGAAGTCACCCCACTCCTTATCGCGACACTCGCCGTTGTCAGCCAACAGTGCCATTGTCTCTACAGGGAAAGTGAGGACAGTCTTTTCACGCTCCTTATTGAACCACTTCATAAATCTCTTCTGCAACCATGACAGGCCGTTCCAGTCAGGCTGTGTTCCGTCTGGGAAGTAGAAGTTGCCGAAGAGTGACTCGAAATAATACTTATCGTAGTAAGCAATATTCCAGAATACTGCCTGAAAGTTACGAGCACCTGTAGGCTGGTTTATAGAATATACTATCTGCTCAAAGCAGTCAGTGATGACCTTGTCGATGGAACGCTGGCGCAGTGACATATCCACAATCTTCTCTGGGTCTTTGTAGTAGTCTGTACCATACTCCTTGCCTATGAAATAATTAAGGTACATGAGGAACTCAGGTGTAGCACATGCACCAGAGAGCATAGAACTTACGATGAACACCATGTTTACAAAACCTCCACAGAAGCTCTTGAGGTTTGTAGGGGCTGTTGAGTTACCACCTATCGCTGTAGTACCGTTTATCAACCAAGGATACATTGTGATAGAAGCACAATAAGGCGCGATGGATGTCTCATCGTTCTTATATATGAAGTGATGATTCAGCAGGTCGATATACTTGTCGGCAGTCTGTTTGTCATACATCTTCTTGATACGATCTGTAAGCAGACGACGGTTCAAACGGATGAAATTTGACTTTGGCAACTCACCTATAAGTGTTGCAATATTCTTATGTTCCACATTTGCGTTTGCGTCAAACTTTGAACCCGTTGCTGCGTTTGCTGCTTCCATATAGTCTGTCACAAAAGACAACTTCTCCAGTGTCTCACGGTCTTCAGTGTGCGACTGACGATACAGCATGTAGCACTTTGCAACCTTGTAGTGTCCCTCCTTCATGAGAGCCATCTCCACCTGGTTCTGGATATCCTCCACCGTGATATTGTTCTTGATATCTAAGTGACTGATAATCTTAGAGATGTTAGCTACATCAAATGGTTCTTCAACTGCTTCAAATGCTCTCACAATAGCATTCATAATCTTGTCAAGTGAGAAGTCATCTTTTGAGCCATCACGCTTGGTAATGGTAAACTTTTTAATTTCCATCATAGGTCAAAATAGAAAACTTTTTTCTTTTTTCTTTTTCAAAAGTTGTCCAAAAAGGAAAACTTTAGCAAAGAGTATTGGTTAGTTAATTATTTAAAATTACGAATACAAAGGTAATACATTTTCTCTTATCATACAAACTTTTTTGTCGAAAACTTTTCATTTTTTATTGGTTTAACCTACCCTTAAAGCGATATAGCAAACGCATTTTCAGCCTATTACAATTTTAGCATAAAGTTTTCATGACCTTATATTATTTCAAAATACATGTAAATTGTAAACTCCGAAATTACAATTCATAAAAAATACGCGCGTAAGCCTGTCTTCTTACGCGCGTACATTAAATATATCTATAGCAACTTATGCTATTTACCTATTACTATCTTGCAGCGGCACGGTGAAGTATTCTATCTTGCCTGATGGGTAAACGCCCTTGATAATGAGCACTGGATCTTTGCTCTTGTTGGCAGCCTTCACAGCCTCTGAGAGGTCTGAGAGAGTTTTCATCGAAGCCTCGTTCACGGTCTGTATAACAAACCCGGCAGGGATGCCACGCTCGCGGAATTTGCCGGCATTCACCTTTGTAACCTTCAGTCCGTACTTTATGTCGAGGTCTGCCTTTTCCTTTTCGTTCACCTCCCTGATTACTGCTCCGAGCACATCAAGGTCGGCATCCTTCACCACTTTAGTGTTGCCCTGCTCGTTCTTCAGTATTACTGTTGCAGTCTTCTTTGACTTCTTATGCAGATAGGTCAGCACCACCTTGTCGCCAGGACGCTTCGTAGCAAGTATCTCCTGCAGTTCAGCCATCTTGGTTACCTTCTGACCATCCACAGCAGTTATAACATCGCCTTCCTCCAGTCCTGCGTCAGCAGCAGCTCCATCGTCCAGCACCTTAGCTATGTATATACCATCGTTGGTGCCGAGGTCAACCTCCTTGTTCTGTTCCTTCTGGGCGTCAATATACAGGCGGGCATCCTGTCCCTGGATGCCTATCAGTCCACGCTGTACGCTACCATACTGCTTCAAGTCAGCCACTACCTTATTCATAATAGTTGTAGGAATGGCGAAACCATAGCCTATGTTTGAACCTGTAGGCGAGGTCAGCATAGCGTTGATGCCTATCAGCTCACCTCTTGCGTTAACGAGTGCACCACCTGAGTTTCCCTGGTTGATGGCTGCATCGGTCTGTATGAATGCCTCAACACCGTTAGCACCCAGTGAACGAGCCTTTGCTGATACTATACCAGCTGTTACCGTAGCACGCAGATTCAGCGGATGACCGATTGCAAGCACCCACTCTCCTACCTTTATATCATCACTTGATATTACCTTGATAACTGGCAAACCTGTTGCGTTCACCTTTATCAGGGCAAGGTCGGTATTCTTGTCGGTGCCTATTATGCGGGCAGAGAACTCACGATTGTCATTCAGTGTTACAGTCAGTTCGTCAGCACCATCCACCACATGGTTATTCGTCACAATATATCCGTCTGATGAAATGATAACACCTGAGCCAGCACCTTCCTTCTTAGGAGTCTGCACCTTACGCTTCTGACCTGGAACCTGCTGTCTCTGTCCGAAGAAGCCGAACGGATCAAACATATCTCCGAACGGATCAGCCTGCATTTCCACCTCCTGTATCTTGGAGTTCTGCAAATACTTAATATGTACCACACAAGGCAAAGCCTTTTCGGCTGCCACACTAAGGTCAACTGCCTGTCCTGCTGCAGCAACAGGAGCCGCTGAACAAGTATTATACACCTGTGTAGCAGCAATAGATAGTGACACTGCAATAAATGTTGATAGAATTGTCTGTTTCATCATTGTCATTATTATTACCTTATTTTAGTTTTGTTATCTTTCTTGTTTCTACACTCTTTATCGTTATTTCAATGCAAAGATAATGGCTTTTTTTGTTAATCAAGCATTTTTGATTAACACTTTTGTTTTTTTTAATCCTTCAAATACAGTTCTTAACGAGAGTTTAATAAATAGCAAAAGTTATTCACTAAATTTTAATACCCTTATACTCATTTCATAAGGCAGGCAGTGTGTAAATGCTGAGAGCATAGTCCACATGACCACTGGAACAAAAAGAAAAGCTCCAAGTCCATTCAGGCTTGGAGCTTTGTCTTTCTCTTCTTTTCTCGTGATAAAGAGTAGCTTTGCTTTATGTTGTTCTTAGAAGAGTTTTATAAGTTATTAGTTAAAGTAGTAGTAGGTTCTGCTACTGGTGCTCACGTCTCGATATACGTATGAGTAGGATGAAACACGATATTCTCCCATATAGGAATCACTGTTGGAACTTGCATACCCCATCATGCTGCCATTAGCGGAATAATAGAGTGCCACTCTGCCAGAAGCAGACAGTGCTTTGTAATATGTACCTTTGCTGGTGGAATACTTGCCTGTTGAGTTATTGTATTTCACAATGTAGCAGGTTACTGGTGTCGGAGTGGTGCTCACGTCAGAAGAACCACCACCTCCGCTGTCTTCGTCATGCGTAAGTGTTACAGTACCCCAGAATTCTCCCTCGTATCCCTGGGTTTCAATTACGATTTTGCCACTCTGGATTGACCCTGAAATTATGCGCCATGTAAGAGGATAACTAAATTTATCTGATGGAACTATGATTTCATTCTCAGTAGCATACCATCTCTTTATATCTGCCCCAACGAAAGTATTCGGGGTTGTCATTATCACCCTTCCGCTTTTGTCTGAATCAAATCTGGCATAGATGGAGAGGGATTCTCCGTCTATATTTTTTCCCTTGCCACTCCAGTATCCCACGAACAAGGCATTATAGTCAGTAGGCGGAACATAAGCCCCACTACTGCTGCCATCACTATCTCCACCACCGCAGGCGGTGAAAAAGAGGGAAGCGGTGGCGCACAGAGCCATTATAGCCAGTGCGCCAATCCATTTCTTTGTTATCTTCATACTTAAATAAGTTTTAAATTTATATTACCACGCCCAAGTAATGTTGTAGGTTGATGTAGAACCACTGCTGCTTGTACGAGCACTGGTAGCGGAGGTAGGTCTGCCAGCACTATCGAGCGTGTATGAATTGTTAATGGTAGAACCACCAAATGTAACGAGCAGAGGAAGGTGTTTGGAAGGCTTGCCTAAAGCACCAAATGGGAAGATCCCGTTCAGTCCACTGTCAATGTGCATCATGTGGTCATATTCCATTACACCACCTACATTGTCAATCTTGCTTTGCGTGCTTGTTTCGTATAATATATTAGCAACCACTTCATTGTGCGTCAGAACATCATTTTCCCAACCAAGTTCCGTAGCTTTCACGAGGTCTCCGTCAGAGTATTCAAAGCTATAGCCCCAGTCCTTCGCACCATTCGTGTATTCAACTATATATGTTAGTTGGTCGTCTGAATTATAGGTAAACTCCTGTACGTGCTCCTTGCCTTTATCGTCAGTGTAACTATTAGAACTTGCATAACCATTGCTGCCTATGTTTATTACAGTTTGTCTTATTAGTGAACCATTGGCTTTATCGAAGCTCTTGAAGACGACTACACTGCCACCACTGTAGTCTATCGTGGCGTAAGAGGAACTGTATCCATCAGCATAGTCTGCCCGCGTTATGTAACCGTTACTATCATACGTGTAATCCCAGCTCTTGCCATTAGAAGATGATGAGGATTGGTATGCGTACTTCTTCATCAGATTATCGCCAAACACCCTCTTAGCTCCCTGGAAGGTTCCAGTGCCTGATGGCGTATCGCCTCCGTCTTGCTGGAATGTTACCTGACTGATGCTTGAGGTCGGAATGGTAACCTTGGTTCCGTCTGTCTTATCCACTACCATGTTGTAACCTTGAGCTGACATTGCAACTGAAGCAAGGAGCATAATGCCTGTAAGTATAATATTCTTTTTCATATCGATTCCTGTTTTTTACTGGTTAATAACTTTGATTGAGTTTTTTGGTGACTTTACGATGTAGATGCCTTTAGGTAAAGCCTTCAAGTTGACTGTGGCTTTTCCCTGTGCATCAGCTGAGGTAGTCAATACGCTGACACCATTAGGTGTAACAACACTGACGTTTTGACCTTCACCAATCTGTGTAAACACCACCTGGCCATCTTCAAGAGTAGAGGATCCTTCATCAGCCTTTACACCCTCTATCCCCGTAGCATCCTTGAAGACATAGTTGGTCACATCTGCCAGGGGGATCTGTACTGTGCCTGCTGATGTTGTTGTGATGCGCATCTTGTTACCAAAGAAAGCAATAACAGGTTCTTGCGACAAGGCAAAGATATTTTGTCCTCCACTTGCCCTGTTAACTACAAGACTGTACTCCGCTGCGCTCGCCATTACGCCCATCATAATCATGATGCTCAGCGAGAATAGTCGTAGAAAAATTCTTCTCATAGTTGTCTTTAGGTTTTAGTTAGCCTATAGACTCCCAGATTCGGCTTGGTTTGTTGATAAGTATTGGTTTAAGGACATAAACGAAAAAGACGTGGAGACTGCATCCGTTGCTATGCTCCTTGACAAGATTAAAAGTTTCCTACGCTTTCAGCAGTCAGAGAACAAAGCGCGTGATAAACGCCTTCTTACATATATGTATCTCCCTTGGCGGTGATTCCTTCTCGAAGGAATGCCTTTTCCCGATGCCGATGAGGGCATCTTCGGCGTGGAAGATGTTGCAAAGATAGAAGAAAAATTCCGAATCGCCAAACAATTCGGAGAAAAAATCTGTTTTTTTGTAAAAACTTCTTCATTTTCTATCAACACCGGCGGAGAGATTTTTGTTTGTTGTCGGAGCCACCTATATATATAGTGGCTCCAACAACAAACGAGAATCCGCTGAAATTTATGAATAAAATAATTGTTATGGTTGCTTAGCAAGCAGATGCGGATGCTAAGTGTCTGCATGGGGGTGCTTAGCTTCCACACGCGGTTGCTTAGCTTCCGTGAGGGGAATATTTGCGTGTTTCTTTGTGCGTGCGTGCATGCACTATATATATATGTACATTCACACACGCACATAATAAACTACCAACGCGTTATATTCAGGCGGCTAATACGTCTAATCGTCTAATCCACTCTATATATCGGTGGATTAGACGATTAGACGAAATATCTTGTCGCGAGACTCTGATGAAAGTGTATTATTCCTTCTCGGGCAGTTTCATCAGCATTATACCGATGAAAATCCATACTATCTCGCGTACTCGACAGATGATGCTGACAAAGATGCCTAAGGCGGCAGAGAGACCGAGGGCTGCGATGGAGAGTACGAAACCACCTTCCTGCACACCTATCTGCATAGGCAGGAAACCTATGAGGTTGGCAAAGAATGTGGTCAGACCAACAATAAGTACAGAGTGTAGGTATGTAAGCATTATGCCGTCTATGCCTCCACCGTTGTCAACGCCAAAGAGCAGCAGCATAAAGAGCACCTCAAGACTCTGCGCCCAACGTGAGAGATATTCCAGCAGCAGACTGCTGTAGAATGCTTTCTTATCCTGCGAGAAAAGTGCTGCTATCTGTTTATCTACGTTCTGCAAGGCATCATTGTGTCTTTCAGCAAAACGCTTGCTCCATCCCTTCAAGCCTGGTATCATGCCTATCCATCCCAGTACTTTCATCACCACTCCGTTCTTATAGCCCTTAGAAAATACATAAAAGGCGCCAAAAAACAGCAGGGCTATAAAGCCCAATACACAACTTATTGGTACATTTAGGGGCAAATCGCCAACTACTGCCAGGGCGAGATATAGGAATATAGAGGAAAACCAGAACCAGAAATGCGCAAAGATGTGCATCATGGCATAGAGTATGACTGATGAGGTAGCCTTGCGTTTGTCCACATACTTAGACAACTCCATTATGCGGTAAGGCTCGCCGCCGAGTCCTCCCACTGGTGTGGCATAGTTCAGTGCGTATCCTGATATGGTGAGTTTATAAACCACCCACGGACTCACCTTTGCCTCTGGATCAACGCCCTTTATCACTCTCCACCATGAGGCGGCGTTTATGCCGTATATCAGAATCCACACGCCAAGTATGGGTACGAGCCAATAGCCTGCTGTACAAAGATGCTGCCACAACTCGACAAAACTCACATCGAAGGTGAACAGCATGATGACGCATGCTGCTATGCCTATCAGGAAGAACAGGTTATTCAGTCGTTGTTTTGTCCAAGTCATAGTTTTGAGTTCAAAGGGTTCAAGTCGCTTCGCTGGTTCAAAGGGTTCAAGAGTTCAAGCTGTCAGCTATTTTCTTACAGAATGATTCGTGGCGATAGCGTGTGTAAGCCCACAGCATTCCCATGCCCAGTATCTCCCACACGAAGTTCCAGGCTGGTATATCACACAGACAGAACATCCAGAAGAAAGCCGTTCTGAAGTTAAACGTCAAGGCAGCATTCCAAGGCATCACCTTGCGCGAGTTATAAAGTATCTCCTCACGCACTTTCATTGGAATGTCTGACACATCGCCATATTTCTCCTTCAGCGTCTTCATCAGTCGCTGGAACTCTGGTGTTGCAGCCTCCTGCTTCTTTGTGTAGTCAATATAGCTCTTGAGGAAGTTCTTCCATAGCAGGTTACCCTTCCATGGGGTCTCGTCGTATATCTTCTGCTGAGTGACCGAGTTGTCCAGTTCGCTACCCTTATCACCCTTCAGGAAGTACAGGTGCACCTGTATATAATAGTCGGCAAGACGCTGCTGACCGCCCATGCCCGTAAAGCCCGAGATAAGTGCCAGCACAAGCACCACGGCAGTTGCTATCAGTGTGTTCTGCTCTGTATTCTCTATGCCAAACCAGCCGAACTCTATGTCGTGGTGGTAATAGAAACGATATACTATGCCGAGGTATATGGGCACAAACCATACAAATCCAGCCATACCGTCGAGTATTCTGCCCATCTGGCTCTTCTTGCCCGTCATGCGTGCCAGCTGTCCGTCGCAGCAGTCGAATATGTCTGCCCACAGCAGCAGCACCACACCTATCAGGTTGAGCATCAGACCATATAGTCCTCCGTAATAGAAGCTTGGCTGTGCGTAGAAATAGGTACTTCCAGCACCTATTATCATCGACATTATCGTAACGGTGTTAGGATGTATGTCGAGTTTCTCAAACAACAAAGCCCACAGATAACTCAATGGGCGCACTACTCTATAGTCAAGCCAGTCCTCTGTTTCAGAAGACTTCAGCGTTGACATCATTTTTTGTCTCAGTTTATTCATTATAACTTTTTGAACCTTTGAACCCTTTAATACAGTTCTGCTGGTATTTTCTGCTTGGCGTTTTCAAAATCTTCCACAGTATCCAGCTCACAAGAGAAATACTGTGTCACGTCAATCACCTTATATGTATGTCCCTGTGGAATCAGTCTCTCAAAGGCGAGCTCATAGAACTTATTCTCCAGATGCTCCTTATTCATCATCTGGTCCAGTTCCTTGTACAGGGCAACGGAGTAGGTCTTACCTATCTTCTCTATTCCCAGGCTCTCGCCTGCTGCATCGGCAGGGTTACAGGTCTTGCTTATCTCCTTGATAGAGCCGTCAGCCTCTGTTACCACCTTCATCTCTTCCTCGCCCAACTCATGCTGTATGAGGGTGAGCACATTGGGTGCATCACTTTTCAGAACCTCGCCCACTATCTTCGGGTCGTAGAGCAGGTCGCTGTCCAATAGCAGAAAATCCTCATTCTCTGCCTCTGGACGAGCCAGCCACAGCGAGTAGATATTGTTGGTTGAGTCATACACCTCGTTGTGTATAAACCTCACACTGATGCTCGCACCATAGGTCTTCTCCACGAACTCTTCTATCTGCTCGTGCAGGTAGCCTGTCACTATCACAAACTCCCTCACCCCATTCTCTATCAGGGCGTCCATGGAGCGTTGCAACAGTGGTCTCTCGCCTATGTTGAGCAGACTCTTCGGGGTATGTTCTGTCAGCGGACGAAGTCTTGATGCCGTACCAGCCGCCAATATTATAGCCTTCAAACCTTTTACTTCTTAATTATTACTTTTTACTTTCTGCAAAGCAGAGCTTGATAGTATCCACCACTGTCTGCACCTGTTCGCGTCTGCCCAGTGTTATGCGCAGGCAGTCTTCCAGTCCCTTGTCTGTCATGAACTTAATCTTGTAGTCCTTCGCAGCCAGAGCCTTCTGCAGGGCATCCTTTATCTGTGTTGGGTATTTGATGAGTATGAAGTTTGCCACACTCTTATACACCTTGAAGCCAGGCTTGTCGCCCAGTTCCTTCTTAAAGAGGTCTCTGCCCCATGCCATATCGTCAGCCACCTTGCGATAGTGCTCGTCGCTCTCCAATGCAGCGAGTGCCACGGTCTCAGAGAAACGGTTGTAACCCAGATACTTGTTTGAGTAACTGAGGAACTGATCATGACCAGCACCAATGAAGCCGAAGCCGCAACGCAGTCCTGGCAGACCATAGAACTTACTCAGCGTACGTGATATGATGAGGTTCTTGTATTTGTTTACCAATGGAGCGATATAGTCCACGTCTGAAGTGATGAATGAAGCGTAAGCCTCATCCACCAGAACCATAGTCTCTGCTGGTATATTCTCCATTATCTCGCCTATTTCCTCTGATGTCAGGCAGTTACCCGTTGGGTTGTTAGGCGAAGCCAGCAGTAGCATACGAGGCTTTACACGATTGGCATATTCTATCACCTCCTTCACGTCGTAAGCGAATGTGTCGCCCACCTCGTGCAGGGGGTACATCTCGAATGTGCCACCACACTCGCCAGCCACACGGTTGTAGTACCACCAAGAGAACTCTGGTATGAGAATCTTTTTATTGTCGCCCTCCATCAGGTAGTAGTGTATAGCGTTCTTCAGTATCTCCTCGCCGCCATATCCCAAGAGCACCTG
>ODAJ012095050.1_pt1 | contig 11727 bp, 15 predicted proteins | sample 1539241 | NCBI WGS metagenome assembly ODAJ01 (sample SAMN02144231, study PRJEB22623) | gut metagenome | biome: sheep rumen | host: Ovis aries | place: New Zealand | reverse complement strand
ACCCTCAACGAGCAGTTTGGCAAATGTCTCGGCATCCTCCTTCATGTGATTGCCCTGTATCTGTATGATTGCCTCATTCTCCTTGTCAGCCTCTCTTATCATCTTAGGGTAGCCCACTATGATGCGTGAGGGGTAGAGGTTATCATAGAGCGCCTTGGATTCCCTCAGAAATTCTGGCGAGAACAACAGACGGAATTTGCGCTCTGTTCCCCACCCTTTCTCCTTGAACAGACGGGCATACTTAACGTATAGCGAACGGGTATAGCCCACGGGGATCGTAGATTTTATAACCATCACAGCCTCGGGGTTGCTCTCCAGTACCAGATCTATCACCTCCTCCACATGCGACGTGTCAAAATAGTTCTTCACAGGGTCGTAGTTGGTAGGTGCGGCTATCACCACAAAGTCGGCATCCTTATATGCCGAAGCACCGTCCAGCGTGGCATACAGAGAACCCGATGCCTCGGAATCCGGCTCACCTATACTGGGAATGATGGAAGGGTCTTGCAGATACTTCTCTATATATTCATCCTGAATGGGCGAAATCCTATTGTTTATCTTCTCCACCTTCTCAGGAATCACATCCACTGCCGTCACCTTATGGTTCTTAGCCAGCAACGTCGCTATGCTCAGTCCCACATAGCCCGTACCAGCCACCGCTATCTTTATGTCCTTAAATTCTCGCATATTCTCTAATCTTTAACCTCTCATCCACCTCATACGTTCCTCGTCGCTCATCTTCTCTATGGCATAGCGAAGCATCGTTCGAGGCATCTCGTGAGCGTGCTTACTGAGAAACTCTCTCAACAAGTCCATAGAGCAACGCTTGCCCATCTCTCTGAGCATCCATCCTACAGCCTTGTGCATCAGGTCGTGAGGATGATGCAGGTGAATCTCTGCATACCTCAAACACCACGACGGGTCGCCCATCTGCGATGTCTTCCATGTGCATACGATACTCATCCTTTGCTTCCACAGACACGAACTCTGCGCCAGTTCATCGAGTATCGCCGTCTTATATTTTTTGTCGCCAAGAAACGAGGGCAACATAAGCCAATGCCCCAGAATCTTGTGTACCGACAGATCTACCAAGTCCCAGTTGTTAGCCTGTTCTGCATATTGCAGATACATCTTCACTATCTCATCACGTCCTCTCTTGGCATCATCATCATTTTCTAATCGCTTTGTTGCCAGTCTCTCAAACTTTGCCACAAGTATCAGCAAACCGCAAAGCCTCACTTCGTGCCAACGGTTCATCAGCAATTCTGGCACCTCGTCCATAGGAAAATCCTTGGCAATAGCCTTGACCACCTCCCTCGTCTGAGGCACCTTAAGACCAAGGAACTCATCGCCCTCACCATACTCCCCAGGTCCCGTCTTAAAGAATCCCATGAGCACCTTACGCTGCTCATCATTTCGCAGAGCCTCAATGCGCTTTATTAATTGATAATTGATAATTGACAATTGATAATTAATTCTCTTTGAGTTTCTTAATAATAGACGTTAGCAACTTTATTAGTTCTGTACAATCCGTATTTATCGATTTATACGTTGTATCATCCAGATAATTTGTTTCATGAAGTAAATCAATCCAATATTCTGCCTCATCAGCCTCTTTCAATGCTATGTTTAACTTGTTCAGAAAGTCCATACGGGACTGGGCATTCTTGCTCTCCCGAGTGTTTGCTCCTATGCTTGTGCCACATCGAAGTAATTGCTTCGACATAACATATTCACTCTTCTGTTCTGTGAGAAATTTATAACATCCTATAATACGGATGGCAAAATCCCTACTTTTTATTTGAATAGCATTTGCCATAATTATCAATTGTCAATTGTCAATTATCAATTATCAATTGTCAATTATCAACTGTCAATTCCCAAAATTTGCTCAGCATGCTCCTTGGTCTTCACCTGCTTGCCAGCAAAGATTTGCTCGATGATGCCCTCTTCATTGATGATAAAGGTAGTGCGGATGGTGCCCATGACCTTCTTGCCATACATAGACTTCTCGCCCCAGGCACCCATCGTCTCCAGCAATTCGTGGTTGATATCGGCAATCAGTGGGAACGGCAACTGGTGCTTCTCCTTAAACTTTACATGCGAGGTGGCGGAGTCCTTGCTCACGCCAACCACATCATAGCCCCTACCCTGCAGTTCGCCATAGTGGTCACGCAGACTGCAAGCCTCAGCCGTACATCCGCTGGTATTATCCTTCGGATAAAAGTATAACACCAGTTTCCTACCCTTATAGTCACTCAAACGTATCTCGCGCCCCAGTTCGTCTTTGCCCAGTATCTCAGGCGCCTTATCACCTATATTCATTTTAATTTCAATTATCAATTATCAATTGTCCTCCGAGCTCTGCTCGCCTGGATTCCGAACTTGTTCGCCTGAGCTTGCGAAGAATCGGACGCGAAGCTACGCTTGCAAGGCAAGAACACCTACGGAGCGCAAGAATTATCAATTATCAATTGTCAATTATCAATTATCAATAGTTCTCAGCCTTAATCTGGAAGTAGCTCTGTGGATGGTCGCATACTGGGCACACCTCAGGAGCCTTCTTGCCGATAACGATGTGACCACAGTTAGCACACTGCCATATCACATCACCCTCACGAGAGAACACGATAGCATCCTGTATGTTCTTCAGCAGCTTACGGTAGCGCTCCTCATGGTGCTTCTCTATTGCAGCCACCTGCTCAAACTTCTCGGCTATCTCGTCGAAACCCTCTTCGCGAGCCTCCTTAGCCATACGGTCATACATATCCGTCCATTCAAAGTTCTCGCCGTTGGCAGCATCAGCCAGATTAGTAGCCGTATCGCTCACGCTACCACCATTAAGGTACTTATACCACATCTTGGCATGCTCCTTCTCGTTAGCAGCCGTTTCCTCAAATATGGCAGCTATCTGCACATATCCGTCCTTCTTCGCCTTAGACGCAAAGTAGCTGTACTTGTTACGTGCCATGCTCTCACCAGCAAATGCCTCCTTGAGGTTCTGCTCGGTCTTAGTTCCTTTCAGTTCTTTCATCGTTTTAATTATTAGTGATTAATAATATTTTTCATTCACTCGATGCAAAAATAGCAATAATTCTACTATTTCCATCATCTTTGTGCATTATTTTTGCAATTCTTAAGTAATATTCCAAAAATCATCGTCATTTAGTTCTGGTTCCCACAGATACTTCACCATATCCACATGACCGTTAGCCTTAAACCTTATGCCCTCATCCTCCAACATATTCCGTTGCATCGCCCATCCCGGAGCCGTGCGTCCCTCTCTATTCACCACTCGGTGACAAGGCAACTCTGCCGCTTTAGGCGAATATCTCAGAGTCCTCCCCACCATCCTCGAATGACTCGGCCAGCCAGCCCATGCCGCAATATGCCCGTATGTTGTCACCCTGCCACGAGGTATCTGCGCAACGATGCTCAGCACATCCTCGCCAAACCTCCTCGCCTGCTCTTGGCTCATCCTATCGGGATAGTCTTTCATCTTATTACCCGTTCACTTCAACAACATCCTGGCCCACTCGGGGATATCATCCACATACTTTTTAAACAGTCTGCCATCTGTCGTACGATACAGCAATCTCGGTAACTGGTTATCTACCGAATTATCATAGACATAAGCTCTATCCACAAACGAGATAGCCTCCTCTGCATTTATAAGGGATTTGTAATAGCGAGAGATAACCTTAGAGATAGGCACTTCATGACCACCATTTATAAATCGTTGCGTAATACGAGCAACATTGATGGTAGGGTCAGACGTACAAACATAAAAGAATCGTATAAAGAAACCTGCATCTTTTGCCTTGTACAAGAATTCCATTTTCTCCTCAGACGAAAACACTGTCTCAAATACAAAATCACGTCCCAGCTCCAGACACTCATAGCGAAGTCTTGTAGCCTCCTCTGCAGCCTTTATCACAGCTTCAGGAGAATTCCAGTCGCCATAAGTTTCTTGTGCAATATTATCTGGATTAATGTACAAGCTATCCGCTGTCCACTCATCATTCAACAACTGGACAGTAGTAGTCGTCTTACCAGAGCCATTAGGTCCCGCTACCACACAAAGCATTGGGCGTTTATCAGTCATCGTTTACTAAAATCCTTTGTGAACGTCTTTTCGCTATGATTTGAGCTGTTTCAGAAAGTCTCCTTTGCAATTCCGTCTTCGCCTTAGCGCTCGACTCCCTTGCAGCATTCACCATATCCTCCATCAGTTCCTGCAGCATCTCGTCTGTAGGTTCCTCCATTGAGGTCAGCCTGTATTTCTTGTTCAACTCAGTCATAATTCTATCTGTTAAATACTTTTCTGCTGCAAATATAGTAATATTTTTCCAAAAACCACCTCAAAACAACTTTTTTCTCCCTTTAGCATGTAACATTTCCGTTTTTCTCGCATTATAACAGTAGAAGTTACACAAAAAGGGAGACTCCAGTCGGAATCTCCCTTTATCCATTAAGCTATGAGGTATTTTTATCTTCTACTCATACTGATTTTTCCTCCTATATTGTTCCGTCATTTCCAGAAGTTTTCTAAACCTCTCTACTCTCTCCGGTTTCATCTTACCAGCATTCATCGCTTTACGATTGGCCTTCAGCCAGTTCAGCATATCATGCTCCTCTATCCTATGCTTTGACGGATTCCGATGATTGTTCTCAATGAAATCAATCACCTCCTCATACCTCACCATCCATCTCTCTTTCTGTGTCATACCATCATCCTTTTTGTGTCCCGTATGCCGCGACACAGTCTCGACCTCTCTTCTTGTCCCGTTTGTCGTTATGGCATAACGACCTTCCTTTTTCCAATCACCCCTCCAATAGCTTCTTCCGCATCAAGTCATCCTCTATCTTCAGCAACTCCAATATCAGCAGCACTAGCAGCCTGTTATAAGCCGCCCTGTGCACGTGTTCCTGTGTCGGATTCACATGCGTCCCATGAACATATCGGTTCCTCAATGCAGGCCCGTTTGTATACGTACTGTTATACATGTAATAGTCGAAGTAGTTCCGCTCCTCCACAGAGAGCAGATGGTCATCCACCTCTATCCATTCCTTATCCAGCATCATCTGGATAAAATCTACGTCACATTCCCCAAAGAACAATGCCGGGAAACAGTGGTATTCGTACAACTGCTTTAGCAATAATATCGCCTGCTGCTTCACCACATACAGATTACCCTCATCATTCACAGCCAGATAACCTTCTTCTATCAGATAATCAATATCCCGCAGTTGATATTGGGCATAATTCTTATACGGTATCTTCCCATTTTGCTTCACCAACATCTGGAAGAACGAGCTGTAATGATTCTCCTTAAAAGGCTCCACAAATGATAGCATACTCTGGTCGCTGAAGAACAAATGGAACAGCCGATACAACTCATTGGGTTGCCCCTTCATGGTGAAGTATTTGTTCTTTACGCAACTCGCAACACTTGTCACCCTAACGGTATCCGACGATATTTCCAACAATTCTTCATCCACCTCGCCACGCTTGGCATACATATCATGTCTCTTGGCTATGCTGTCTATCTCTGGTGCAAGAATCCTGCATTTCGACACCCAATCTCCCATAGCCTCTGGTAGCGACAATGTGGCCGATGGATATCCATACCTTTCCTTCAAATACCTTTCATAGAAATCCCTGATAGCAGCCTCTATGCTCAGTCCTTCAGCCTGTAGCACATTTTGCATCGCTTCAATCTGTAGTAATGAAATATATGCGTTATATCTGAAAGCCATTGTCACTGGATAAGAGTATTTTCCTGTCATCCCTATCATTCTCTCAAAGGTTCCAGTTTCAGATGCTTTCGATACCAGTGATATCATTCCCGTTCCTTTCAGAAACTCAAAACCAAGAACGCAGTAGTGCAATAACTCCGCCCCCTTAAACTGCAGCATGATTTCTCTCGAATAGCAAGCCATCGGATTTCCCTCATCGTCTAGCTCCACCCATTTTAAAGGCTTGTTAGCCTCACTGCTGATACCCACAGTGTATTTAAAATGAACGCCATTCTCACTATCAAAGTATCTGTCATTCAACTCTCGCTCTACCCTCTTCGCTTTCAAGACAACTTCGTCCGACAATCTCAGATTCTGATCCCTTTTAGCCTCCAGCGCCAACCGCACATAATTCAGATTAGGCTCTAGCAAGTCCAAATAGTCAGAAATCGCCTTTTCCCTGTCTTTGAGAGTAAACGATACTGGGAAGAACAAGGGCTCGTGTCTACTCAGTTTATTATCCTCCACGAATTCACTCAGTAACCATTCTGGCGTATGCTCGTTCTTTCTCACCAGCTCCGCAAGTATCTTGTCATACTTCTTCACCAGTCTTTCCCTGTGCAGCACATCAATCAAATCATAGGCACTTTCAGAAAGAGCATCATTCAAAGTGTCGCTGTTTATCAGGCCAGAGATATTAAATCTGTCTATAATATCCCAAAAGCAATGACGGTACTCAAATGTTACTTGGCAATACATTTCCGGCCATAATTGCCTATCCAGACGGTTGAAATACGATACCACTATCTCTTTATAGCCTAGTATCTCCTGTTTCGTATCTTCCGTCCAACTATTCATGCTGATGCCGTTATCCACGAATAGCCAGATGTTATACAGTTCTATAACATCATTAATCTCATCGGGCCTCCATCCCTCATGAAACTTCGATATCGTATCCTCCGCATTTTGCAGATAATAAGAGATACTCATATCATAATTGGAATAGTACTGGATTCTATCTCTCATAATAGACTATATTTCTAATTTTACTGTATCCACCGTTCCCTCCGCATCAGCGCAGGGTCTTGTCCCATTTCCCGTGATGTCATCACGACCTTTGTACCATATGCCGCGACACCGTCGCAGCCTTCACGCCACAAATATACAAACTTTATTTCAATCCTGTCTCTCGCTTACGATACTTTTTAAGAATTCTTACGTCAAACTAAAGCCAAGAGGGAACCGGCACTTATTATCGTGCCGTTTCCCTCGCATTATATAGTAACTATACAATGTAGGTTTCCACTACCTCAAAGTACTTGTATTTAAAGTGCTCCTCCATATACTTTAGCGCTTCCTCCTTACTACCGAAGTAACGTATCTCACGAGGCTCAGCAGCCCTTAGCGTAAACTGAAGTCCATACTCAGACTCTTGCAAATAACACGGACCGTTATTGGGCGACGGACTAATAGTCCTAACTGCATACTTTATTTCCATAATAACTAACTAACAAACAATATCGATTTAAAGAAATCTCTTAGTTCTGGCACTGCCACACAACAATAAACCACTACAGCAAGTATTGCCAAATAGATAAAGACCTTTGCCGTCTCAGGTATCTTATCGCGCCACAGTCCAAAGTGCAACTGTTCGTCCATCCAGCTTACATCCTTCTCACAGAACAGTTTGAAATGAGCATACCAGTTGGAGAAGATAATTTGATCAGGCTCAGAGCCATCATTAAACTCCTTCTCAATAGCCTCATACTCAGTAAGTACCTGACTAAAATCAGCATTCTCATCCATCACCTTTACTCTTAGATACAGATTGTTCAGTTTATTCCACTGATCAGTATTACTAACCCCACGTTTCTTGTAGCTATCTATATCAGTGGTGAATCTTCTGATATAAATGTTAGCTACGCCAAAGATTAGCACAGCAACCGATACCCATCTAGCAGTCAACTCTGCCCAACCTAATCCTAAGATACCAGCAACGATTGTTAAGAATGCAATCCTACCAGGAGTTTTCTTCACAATGTCGTAGGTCGCAAAGTTTAGATTAGCAGCGTAGCTTATGGTATAGCCTTTTGCCGCAATCTTTTTTAATAAATCTTTCTTCATAATTAATACTATTCAATTGGTACACTTATTTTATCACGGGCCACGACAATGCCATCCTTCACAACGTAGCACTCCACATAATGTGGTCCACAGAAGTCAGAACTCTCATGTCTAGCCAATCCACCCTTTCGGTTTGAGTTGATAATCTCACCTCGCAAACAGTTGCGACGCTTGGCTTCGTCACCAACATTCCTTACCTTCCATTTCACCTCGAATGGCTGAGGAACATCTGTCGTCACTATAAAGAAATCAAGGCTGCGAACCCTTGACACCCTCTGACCAAAAGCTAGTAACTTACTCAACAAGGCTTCCCTGAACCCGTTTCGCTTTACTTCACAATCCAATGTCACATTATACCTGATATCTACAGGATACAAGTCTTCAATAAACTGCTCAGGATCTGTATAACCGGCAGAAGAAGAAGAGAACTCTCTACTTTCAGTAACAGCACAGGTCGCCTTCGGGAACTGTCGACCAAAAATCTCACGCCACAAGTCATTACGTTTTGTCTCATCAGTTTCGTCTATGGCCTCTACCGCCTTATTATATGCCTTTTTGGCTTTGGTCTGAAACGGTTTCTTCACTTTAACATCCTGACCACTGCCAAGTGCCTGATAGTGGTCCTTCTTTGGCTCGTCTTTCAAATACTCAAAGAAATCACGACAGAGTTCATCAAACACCGATGTCCCTGCATGGTCATACTCTGAGTGTTCTGATAGGAATCTGTGTGTAAGGGTGTCTATGAGCAATCCGCACATAGCTAATCCCACGTTATTTTTCCAAGCTCTCATCATCTTACACAATAGTCTGTGCGTATCGCCATGCTCCTGACGGAATGAAGTCATCTCTGCTTGCTCCTGTTTAGGCTTGGTTATTCTATAGGAATTGTACTTTGTATCTGGAAACTTATAGTTAGTCTCATCGCCATCCTGTTCCTCAAAGACAGGTTGCACCTCAAACTTGAAGTCCGTAAAGAATACGTCCACTACTAATCGATCATCCTTGATTTTAGTATTAGGATAACGCTCCTTTAATGCGGCCTTCACATCTTTCAGCAATTTGTCAGGGTCATTTTTATACTCGTCCCACTTACTACTTGGCATAATGTAAAGCATATCCAAGTCAGATATACCCTTAATACCAGTATATCTGCCGTACGATCCTACCCGAAGACAGTTATCAACCTCTGAGTCTGTGTCTCGGAAGGTCTTGTTCAGCTTCTTTGTAATCTCATGGTAACGATCACTAATCTTATCAGAATTATCGACCTTGATATTTTCAAGGAATTTGTTAAACGACTGGGCTATTGTCATTACTTCTATCTATTTTATAAATCTGTAACACATTATTAAAAACTACTCTGCTGACCACCTCTATGGGCAGCCAGCAGAATCATTCTTACTCTTTTGTAGTACTCGTAATCTCATAGGAGTACACATAAGTGGAATCTTTTGTTCCACCGCCTGTATCTCCCTGCATGCCTTTAGCTAGATAATGCTCCTCTACCGCCTGTGCAGCTGCCTTGCTCGTAGCAGGACAATATATCCACCATGCATTTGTCTTCTTGACATTATGCTCCGTAAACAAACGACGCTCTACATCATTAGTGATACCAATGTAATAATCACTCCAGTATTCCTTCTCGCTGACCTGCAGATGAGCATCAATCTCTGCAATAATTTCTTTTGCTGTCATATTCGTTCCTTTCTTATGTATTAAATTTCTGCCGGCAAAGTTAATGCAAATTTATGTAATTTCCAAATAAAATTCCTAAAAATCACGTGTTTTTCTCTTTTTAACATCCCGATTGGCCATTTTTCCCCCTTTTTCTTTGGTAATTACAACTAAAACTTGTAATTTTGCACACGCAATTAAGAAACTTGGTGGTACTCCACCTAATTATATTATATGGTATGCTACAGCAATTTACGGTAGAGAACTTCCTGTCCTTCAAGGATAGTGCCACACTTAGCCTGAAACCTGGTAGAGGATCTCAGCTTAAAAGTCATAAAGTAGAAATTGTTAAAGGATCTCCGTTTCTTAAGACTGCAGCTATCTTTGGTGCTAATGCTGGCGGAAAAAGTAATTTCATTAAGGCCATAGAATTAGGTAAATACATGGTTCTACATGGTACTAGGTCCGACGAACTGATTGACTACACCCCATTCCGCTTATCAGCAGAAAACAAGAAAAAAGACACAACGCTCATATACCATATTATATGTAATAACAAGAAATACGAATATGGTTTCAGCTATAATGATGAAAGGATAAGCCACGAGTGGTTGCACTATATCACAAGGAAAACTACATATACTGTTTTTTCTCGCAATCAGGAGCAGTCCATCAGCATGCCATATCTGCAGAAACTCAATCCCAAAGACGATGAGTTTCAGTTCCTACAGTTCATTGCAAAAGCCACGACACCAAAGCAATTATTTCTTCACGAACTGTTTACCCACAATATCCACGACAACACAACCGATGTGTCAGACGTTGAAGCCGTTTTATCTTGGTTTACTGACACACTGAAAATCATCTTCCCGGAAACACCATACAAACAAGGTGTAGTACTAAAGGCTGCTGATGACGAAGATCTTAAATTAGTCATCAATGCTTTGCTTTCATTTTTCGACACCGGCATCGATGACGTATATCTGAAAGATGTAGAATTTGAGAAGCTCAATATTCCACTTAATCTGCAACGAAGCATCAAGGCAGACCTGTCGAAATCCGAAAAAGGAGAAACATTTGGTGCGTTAAATCTTGACGGAGATCTATACCTGATTAGGCTATTTGACGGAGATATAACCGCCAAGATACTTATGACAATCCACCATCAAAACGGAAGTAGAGCAGCAGAATACTTCTCACTAAGAGAAGAAAGCGATGGCACCAAACGACTTTTCGATTACATTCCGCTTATTCTTGATTTTATTTATGGCAACAATGTATTTGTCGTCGACGAAATGGAGCGCAGCTTGCACCCTACCCTCATAAGGAAGATTCTAGAGATTTTCTATCTGTATTCTAACGACACGCCAAGTCAGTTAATTTTCAGTACCCACGAAAGTTTCTTGATGACCCAACATCTCTTGCGTAGCGATGAGATTTGGCTTATGGAAAAAAATGAGGGTATCAGCTGCCTATATAACATTGACGAGAAGTTTAATCCACGTTACGACAAAAAACTACGCCAAAGCTATCTGGATGGTTCTTATGGCGCAATACCCAAACTTGCAGATAACAAGGAACTAGTTGAATTCTTGAATAAGATCAAATACGACCAACAATAAGAGCATCCGCCCCTGCAACTTCTCCCAAAGTCACAGGGGCGGATGCTCTTACTCCCTTATTAGCCAGCGTTTTCAGCCGTTCTCAGTTGGGTTCTCTTTTTTGCTCTTTCTGTTGCGATATCATCGCAATCCAGCCCAGCAGTTCCTCAATACTCATCGGTTTCCCCATCGAGTTTATCTCATTCTCCCCCTTCCTTCTCCCACATCCCCCACATGGGGCATTCATCCAACTCGGAATAATCCCCGTATTGGGCTTGGGCATCACATAGCATGTATGTGAAGCGGGAGCTGCAGTGCAGGTCACCGAAAAAGTCGGTTTCGAGGTTGAACACTTCCAGGTTGATATCCATCTCATCGGCCATGCGCTTCTGCTTGTTTGCTGTCTCTTGCATCCTTATGCCATTTCTTAAAACCGACAAGTGACCATATCACCATTGGAAGTTCTTCGACTAGCGAAGCGAACAAAGCTCAAATTCTCTCAAACCAATAGTTCCATGACCGACTTGTCTGTATCTTGCTACGCAGATAACATCATCCTTCACCCATCATACCGAGCAGCAATCACCTT
>ODAJ014778365.1_pt1 | contig 11730 bp, 8 predicted proteins | sample 1539241 | NCBI WGS metagenome assembly ODAJ01 (sample SAMN02144231, study PRJEB22623) | gut metagenome | biome: sheep rumen | host: Ovis aries | place: New Zealand | reverse complement strand
GCATCACGCCGGTAAGCACTGCATAGAGTTTTTTCATATCCTTAAACATCTTTTTGCTAAAAATCGGCTGCAAAGGTATATTTATTGTTCGGGATATCTCTGTTTGCGTACACAGAATTAACAACCATTAACTAATAATAGGGATTTTCCTGCACAAAAACGCCCGTTTGTGCAGGATTTTATTGCACAAACGGGGTGTAATGTGTGCAGTCTAAACGCTATTTCTTCAGTTCAGGATAACTTAGACGTGTGTGGTAGATGGTCTTAAGTTTCTCTATCAGCACCGTCTTGGCATAGGCGATATCCCGGAAGGTGATGGGACAGTCTTTAAAATAGCCTTCTGCTACTTGAGCGTCAATGAGTTTGTTGACCAGTTCGCGAATGGTCTTTTCCGTATAGTCGGGTAGCGAGCGCGAGGCAGCTTCCACGGTATCGGCCATCATCAGGATAGCCTGCTCTTTCGTGAATGGGTTCGGCCCGGGATAGGTGAAAAGCAACTCGTCGATGTCATCGTTAGGATGGGCATTCTTATATTGTACGTAGAAGAACTTTGTCTTGCCAAGTCCGTGGTGAGTGGAGATAAACTCCTTAATGACGTCGGGCAGATTGTATTTTTCTGCCAGTTTGATGCCTTCTGTTACGTGGCTGATAATCATCTGGGCACTATCGATGGCGCCGAGTTTCTCATGAGGGTTTACGCCCGACTGGTTTTCTGTGAAATAGACAGGATTCATCACTTTTCCAATATCATGGTAGAGTGCGCCTGTGCGTACTAACTGGCTCTTGGCTCCAATCTTGTTGGCTATTTCAGCAGCGAGGTTTCCTACCTGTATGGAATGCTGGAAAGTGCCTGGTGCCACTTCGCTCATTTTCCGAAGTAGTGCCTTGTTCATGTCCGACAGTTCGATGAGGGTGATATTGGAGGTGAAGCCAAATGTCTTTTCTATGAGGTAGAGCAAAGGGTAGGAGCAGAATAGCAGAATACCGTTAATGACAATGTAATTGTATTCGCTGAGCCTGAGTTTCATGAGATCGTTATTGCGAATCCAGTCAAGTGAGAGATTTGTCAGTGCGGCTGCGAGTGTTACAAGCACTGCTGTCCAGAACAGCTGTGAGCGGCTTGACAATTCTCTGAGCGAGAAGATGGCTGTGAGACCGGCTACCATTTCGACGCAGATGAATTCCAGAGGGTGCTGGAGAAAGCTGGCGCAGATGACAATCATGATGGAATGGGCCATAAATGCCGTGCGTGAGTCCATGAACACCCGGATGAAAATGGGAACCATTGCAAATGGTACGATATATACATGAAGCACACTGTGTTCGACCATCAATGCGGCTATCACCACAAATAAGACAATCTGTGAATAGAGCATGGCTATCGTTCTGACTTTCTCGAAATAGTCATTGCGGAACAGTGTCAGATAGATGGTGAAGCAGGTAATAAGGATCATCACGTAGAGTATCTGTCCGACGATGACGAGGCTGAGCCCTTGTTTGCCTTCTTCCCGGCGTTCAGTTTCTTTTTTGTATGACATGAGGATATTGTACGTCTTCTTGTCAACGATATCTCCTCTGTCGATAATCTTCTGCCCCCGCTGTACGACACCGCTTGCCAGCGCAATGCTGTTGCACAGTTCGTTGAGGCTGGCTTCACTACGTTCCTTGTCATAGGTCAGATTGGGCGAGATGTAGTCATTGAGATTGCATTTCTGTAGAATATCCTTGTGCTTGGCTAGCGCCTCGTCTTGGAACAGTTGTTCATAGGCAGATACTACCGAATGCAAGTTGTTTATTGAGGTGCTGACCGCATCTTTGCCAGTGATGACCCTCACCATACGGGAACTATCCTGCTGTAGCCGTGTGAAATCGGTATTGTTCATGATACCTTTCCCGTAGAGTGCCCTCAGACGGTTTGCCACAATACTTAGATAATCGTTTGAAAGTCCGGGGATCCCTTCGTTGTAGTCCTTATAGAACTGCCTGATTTGTTTGCCGGCAATGTCGCTATTCAGGATATAGTAAGGCTCGTATTGTCTCATCATGCTGTCGCGCTCAGCCTTTACGACGTCGTCGCTCTTATAGATAGGGAAGTCGAATGGCGCACTGAGATCTGTATATATCCAGGGCTTGCCTCGCTCGATCTTGAAGTTCGTATAGCTATTGCGCGGCATCAGCCATACAATGATGGCCGTCGTGGCGAGGATGAGGGCTGTGCGGGTAAGGATTTCACGCCATTGGAGGTCATTTTTGACATTGAAACTGCTCATTTTCCTATATTTTTTCATTATTCGGGGCAAAGTTACGAAATTATTCTTAATTCTTAATTCTTAATTCTTAATTTCTTTGTATCTTTGCAACCAAATTATTAAAAAACAATGTCAGAAAGAAGAGTAAGAGTTCGCTTTGCACCCAGTCCGACAGGTGCGTTGCATATTGGTGGTGTGCGTACTGCCTTGTATAATTATCTGTTTGCCAAGCAACATGGCGGAGATTTGGTGTTCCGCATCGAGGATACCGACTCTAATCGTTTCGTGCCAGGGGCAGAGGAGTACATCATCGAGTCTTTTAAGTGGTTGGGCATCAAGTTCGACGAGGGCGTCAGCTTCGGGGGTGACAAGGGTCCCTATCGCCAGAGCGAGCGCCGTGATATCTATAAGAAATACGTTAAGCAGCTTTTGGATGCTGATAAGGCCTACATAGCCTTTGATACCCCAGAGGAGCTGGATGCAAAGCGCCAGGAGATTCAGAATTTTCAGTACGACTGCCATACGCGTAGTCAGATGCGCAATTCCCTGACCCTCCCGAAAGAGGAGGTAGATCAGATGATTGCTGATGGCAAGCAGTATGTGGTGCGTTTTAAGATCGAAGCTGGTCAGGAAGTGCTTGTCAACGACCTGATCCGCGGTGAGGTGCGTGTGAAGAGTGATATCCTCGACGATAAGGTGCTCTATAAGAGTGCCGACGAGCTGCCAACCTATCATCTTGCGAATATTGTGGACGACCACCTGATGGAGATCTCTCATGTGATCCGTGGTGAAGAGTGGTTGCCCAGTGCCCCGCTGCATGTCCTGCTCTACAAGGCCTTCGGCTGGGAGGATACGATGCCGCAGTTTGCCCATCTGCCTCTGTTGCTGAAACCTGATGGCAAGGGTAAGCTCTCCAAGCGTGACGGTGACCGTCTGGGGTTCCCTGTATTCCCGCTGGAGTGGCACGATCCGAAGACTGGCGAGGTCAGCCGCGGTTATCGGGAGGACGGCTATTTCCCTGAGGCTGTCATCAACTTCCTGGCCCTGCTGGGGTGGAATCCCGGTACAGAGCAGGAGTTGTTCACGCTTGATGAACTCGTTCCCCTGTTTGATATTACGAAGTGTTCAAAGGCAGGTGCCAAGTTTGCCTACGACAAGGGCATCTGGTTTAACCATGAGTACATTTTGAAGAAGTCTGCAGAGGAGATTGCGTCCTTGTTCTATCCTGTTGTCAAGGAGCATTGTCCTGATGAGACCTTGGAGCGCGTGACGGCGGTGACTGCCATGATGAAGGACCGCGTGTCGTTCGTCAAGGAGTTGTGGCCTCTCTGTTCGTTCTTCTTTGAGGCCCCGACGGCCTATGATGAGAAGACGGCTAAGAAACGTTGGAAAGAAGATTCTGCCCAGCAGCTGACGGAGCTTATCAGTGTGCTTGAGGGCATTGACGATTTCTCTCTTGAAAACCAAGAGCAGATCGTACATGCCTGGATAGAGCAGAAGGATTATAAGCTCGGCAATATCATGAATGCCTGGCGACTGACACTCGTTGGTGAGGGCAAGGGCCCCGGTATGTTTGATATTTCGGCCTTCCTCGGAAAGGAAGAGACAATCCGTAGAATGAAACGTGCCATAGAAGTGCTTGGATAATGTATAATGTCATCATATACCTCTATCTCTTGGGAGTGGCTGTGTATAGCCTCTTTAATGAGAAGGTTCGTAAGATGTGGCGCGGTGAGCGCGATGCCTTCAGGGTTTTAAGGGAGAAGGTCGATCCCAATGCGAAGTACGTGTGGTTCCATGCTGCTTCGCTGGGTGAGTTTGAGCAGGGACGCCCCTTGATGGAGCAACTGCGTCGTGAGCATCCCGAGTATAAGATCCTGCTGACTTTCTTCTCGCCTTCGGGCTATGAGGTGCGTAAGGACTATGAAGGGGCCGACATCATCTGTTACCTGCCGTTGGATACCATTACCAATGCGCGTCGTTTTCTTCGTATCATCCGTCCTGTGATGGCTTTCTTTATCAAGTATGAGTTCTGGTACAACTATCTGCATATCCTGAAGCATCGTGAGGTGCCTGTCTATTCGGTGTCAAGCATCTTCCGCCCTGACCAGATATTCTTCAAGTGGTATGGATGCCAGTATGGACGTGTGCTGAATTGTTTCACCCATTTCTTTGTACAGAATGCGATAAGCAAGGAATTGCTGGCAAAGATAGGTATAGGCAATGTGACTATCGTGGGCGATACCCGTTTCGACCGTGTACTCCAGATCAAAGAGGCAGCCAAGCGGTTGCAGATCGTGGAGACGTTTAAGCAAGATGCCAAGGTCTTCGTTGCCGGTTCGTCGTGGCCTCCCGACGAGGAGATTTTCATCCCTTATTTCAAGGCGCATAAAGACTGGAAACTTATCATTGCTCCCCATGTGATCGGTGAGGACCATCTCAAGCAGATCGAGAAGTTGTTGGATGGGCGTAAGGTCCTTCGCTATACTGCAGCCAAGGATGAGCAGGAGATCAAGGAGGCCGAAGTGCTTATCATCGATTGTTTCGGCCTGTTGTCCAGCATCTATCACTATGGTGAGATTGCCTATGTGGGCGGTGGCTTTGGCGTGGGAATCCATAATGTGCTCGAAGCTGCAGTCTGGGATGTCCCTGTGTTCTTCGGACCAAATAACCAGAAATTCCAGGAGGCTCAGGGGCTGAAGGCTGCTGGCGGCGGTTTCGACTTTAGTACCTACGAGCAGTTTGCCAGTCAGATGGATTTGTTCCTGACAGACCAAGAGAAACTGAAGACTGCAGGCGACAGTGCGGGTAAGTTCGTACAAAGTCTGGCTGGTGCGACGAAGAAAGTCTTGTCCAGCGTGAATTTATAATAGAACTGGGTTGGCACCTGCCAACCCAGTTTGTTTATTCCTCAATGACGAAAAGGCGGTCTGTCTTTTGATAGTTCACGTGCTGTTTCTTTTCCAGGAAATGAATGAGAATATCCGATGTCCGGACGTTCAGTGAACGGCCTTCCTGATTGACATAGGGCTTACAGACACTTGCCATGTAGCTGTTGGTTACAACCTTATAGGTCTTCGCGATGTCAAACTCCTTGCCGTCCAGTGTCTTTAGCTTGACGGTCTTCAGCCTGTCGTGATAGGGGTCGCTTTTCTCGACGGTGGCTTCGCAGGCAATACCGCCGAGGCGGGGCAGATGGTAGAGTGAACCGCGGCTATAGGTGGTCAGTATTCTCAGGATATCCTCGCCGGTGAGCGTCATCTCGATGGCTTCGTTGTAGAATGGGTCCATAGACAGTACGTCTTTCATGGTGATATTGCCAGCGGCGAGAGAGTCGATTCGCACGCCGCCGTTGTTCACGATGCTGATGTCTGCGTTACATTCTGAGATGAAGGCATCGCACATCATGAAGGTCAGTTGGTCTCTCTCCGTGAACGGGACGTCGGCATAGCCTACCACGCGCTTGAAGAGCGGATTGTCGCTGAAGTGGCAGACCATTGCCTCTACGAGTTCATTTTTCTTTGGGAATGACTTGACGTCGATATACTCCGCTTTCTTGCTCACGACTCGTCCGTTCTTCAGTGTAAGGGTGATGTGTGTCACCTTCTGCAGCTTGTTCTTGTTCTGGGTGATGAGCACACCTTTGTGCAGCGGCTCGTCGGCAGAAAGCTGTGTGTGCGTATGCCCGCCAATAATCAGATTGAGCCATGGGTAGGTCCTGGCCATTTCAAGGTCTGCTTCATAACCGATGTGCGACAGCAGGATGGTGGCGTTGCAATGTCTGCTGAACTCGTGATATTTGGCAATGGCATTCTTTGGCAGCGAGAACTTGATGTCTTTCAAATTGTCTGGGTGAGTATCGGGGCGCCCTTGCTGGTTTACCTGTACCACGCCGATAACACCTATCTTCAGGCCATCTACGTCGAACACCTGCGTGGGCACGATATGCAGTCCGGCGCTTTTGCCTGGCGCGATGTTGGCACAGATATAGCTGAAGTTCGACAGTCCCATCAGCGGGGGAAGCGACTGCACGTCGAAATCATGGTTGCCGAGTGTCGTGGCATTGAAGCCCACCTGGTTCATCAGCGCCACCATCGGATACGAGGAAATCTCATACATATCATTGATGGGATTGCCCGTACGATTGTCGCCTGCTGAGAATATCAGCAGCGACGGATAGAGCGTGCGCAGGCTGTCGGCAATGGCTGCCAGCTGTGGGAACTTCTCTATGGCGGCATGCATGTCGTTGGCTGCAAGGATGTGTATTTCTTTTCTTTGCGCATAGGTAGGTATGGTACCTAAAAGTACTAACCAAATGGCCAGAATCTGTTTTCTCATACAATCTCTCATAAACATATAGGTTGCAAAGTTACGAAATATTTCTGAATTATCAAAATAATATCGTAACTTTGCACCAAACTTACAAATATAGATGAGATATATGTGGATGATTGTGTTCTGGGTGCTGCCCTTGGTAGCCATCGTTTATCTGGCGTGGCATATTTGGATGATCTTGCCCTGTTCTGGTTGGTGGAAGGCGGCTGTGATCGCGCTGGGCGTCTGTAGTTTCCTGCTGCTGTTCCTCTCTGTGGCGCGCAAGTTCGACGAGCTCCCCTTGTCGCTGGCCCAGCTGTCCTACGAGATAGGTACATCGTCGATCATGGTGATGCTCTATCTGGTGGTGCTCTTCCTGGTGCTCGACCTTGGGCGGCTGGTGCATCTCGTTCCCCGTTCGTTGCTCTGTCACAACTGGTATTCTGCCGGAGCCATCTTCGTCTTGATCTTTGGGGTTTTCCTTTATGGCAACCTCCATTATAAGAATAAGGTACGCGTGAACCTGGAGTTGAAATCCTCAACCCCATTGCCTCGCGCATACCGGGCGGTGATGCTCTCCGACCTTCATCTGGGCTATCATAATCCCCGTCAGGAGTTTGCCCGCTGGGTGGATATGATCAATGCAGAGAAACCAGACTTCATCCTGATTGCAGGTGATATCATCGACGGTAGCATGCGCCCGTTGATAGAGGAGAGGATGGCTGAGGAGTTCCATCGCCTGAAGGCCCCGGTCTATGCCTGTCTGGGCAATCACGAATACTATGCCGGCGAGCCTCAGGCCCAGCAGTTCTATAAGGATGCCGGCATCCGTCTCTTGATCGATGAGGCTGCCGTGATAGACAGCAGCATCGTCATCATAGGGCGCGACGACCGCACGAACATGCGCCGCAAACCCGTGAAAGAACTCGTGTCTTCACTCTTCACTAATCACTCTTCACGCTTCACTATTGTATTGGACCATCAACCCTACAACCTCGATCGCTCGGAGGCTGCAGGTGTTGATTTCCAGCTCAGCGGACACACACATCGCGGACAGGTCTGGCCCATCTCCTGGATCACTGATGCGATATATGAGTGTTCGTGGGGCAGCCATCAGCGCGGCAACACCCGGTATTATGTCTCTTCGGGCATCGGCATCTGGGGCGGCAAGTTCCGCATCGGTACCCAGAGCGAATACGTTGTCGCCACCATCCGCTAAGGCTTAGTCTAATTTCGAGGGTTCTTCTTCCTCTGTGGCACGTTGCTCTTCGAGATAGAATTTGGAGTATGCCACGTAGTGCTTGGCGTTGTCGGTCTGACCAGGGCGCACGGGCTTGATGTACTTGGCTGGTACGCCTCCCCATATCTCACCGGCAGGAATCTTTGTGTTCTGGAGCACCAGCGCACCAGCAGCCACGATAGCGCCTTCACCGATCTCGCAGCCGTCGAGTAGGGTGGAGCCCATGCCGATGAGGGCATTGTCGTGGATAGTACAAGCGTGGACGGTGACGTTATGTCCGATGGTGACGTAGTTGCCGATATGTGTAGGCCCCGTCTCATGGGTCACGTGCACACAGCTTCCGTCCTGTATGTTCGTGCAGTTGCCGATGGTGATGGGAGCTACGTCGCCGCGCACGACGGCATTGAACCATACGGAACACTCGTCGCCCATCGTCACGTCGCCTACTATCGTTGCGTTCTCACTGAAATAACAGTCTCGCCCCCATTTGGGAGCGAGACCTCTATAACTTTTAATCAAAGCCATAATTTTTGTTTTTAGTTTATGGATTAATGTTTATAGTTTATAGATGATTACATTGGAAGCTGCTTTTCAGGGTTTTGCCAACATATCATCTATAAACCATAAACTATAAACCATAAACTGTAAACTATAAACTGTAAACTATTTAGAGGTTCGGATTGATCTTGCTCCACTCAGAGATGGGAGGAACAATGTTCAGTGTAACCAGCTCGTCGCGCATCTTGCAGAGGTGCTCGTAGCTCTGGTCGAGCTTGGCGTTCTCCTCGGCAGTACCCTGGGGAACCTCAAACTTGGCGCCCTCGGCAGTCATGGTGGTCTTCATGGCCATCATGATGTGGTCGTACTTGTCGGTCTTCACGTAGGTACCAACGGGGAAGCGGAAGGGCTCACCACCCATAGCGGCACGTATCATCTCTACTGAGAGATATGACGGGCTCTGGAAAGAGCTGCGTCCGCGAAGCTCGATGATCTTGGCACCACCCTTGGTGACGTCGGTCTTCATCTGCTCCCATTCCTCAGCGGGGAACTCTGCGGTGCCGATGATGTCTGTCAGCTTGCGGCCTGCGATCTCCACGTGGCTGCCGAAGACGGCCATCTGCTCACCGTGGCCACCGTATGTGGCGCAACCCTTGATCTGATTCTGCATCACGCCGAACTTCTTGGCCAGAGCCGACTGCAGACGAGTGGTGTCGAGACCTGCAAGGGTCGTCACCTGTCCGGGCTTCAAGCCAGAGTAGAGCAGGGTCACCAGACCGGTAAGGTCGGCGGGGTTGAAGATGATAACGACGTGCTTCACGTCGGGGCAGAACTTCTTGATGTTCTGGCCAAGCTCCTCTGCAATCTTGCAGTTGCCTGCGAGCAGGTCCTCACGGGTCATGCCTGCCTTACGGGGAGCACCGCCAGAAGAAATGATGTACTTAGCACCCTTGAATGCCTCCTCGGGATTGGTGGTAGCGACGATATTCACATCGTCGAAGCCGCTCTGGCGCATCTCCTCGGCAACGCCCTCGGGAGAGAATACATCGTAAAGACAGATTTCACTTGTCAGACCCATCATCAGGGCAGACTGAGCCATGTTTGAACCAATCATTCCGGCTGCGCCGACGATGGCCAATTTTTCATTTGTTAAAAATGCCATAATTGTATGATTATAATTTGTAAGTTGTATCAAAAGTGCTGCAAAGATACACAAAAAAACTCATCTTCCACCTCTTTTTAATATTAATCTGTGTTAATCTCCTGAATTTGTGGCCAAAACTTTGTATCTTTGTAAACTGGAAATGGCAAATCTGCCAGTAATAAAAGCACCTAAAGCGAAATATGAACATAGTCAATCAGCGATTAGAAGACCTCCGGGAAGTGATGCGGCGCGAACATCTGTCGGCTTTCATCTTTCCCAGTACAGACCCCCATCAGGGAGAGTATGTGCCCGACCACTGGAAGGGCCGCGAGTTTATATCTGGTTTCAACGGTTCGGCAGGCACGGCTGTGGTGACGTTGACTTCTGCAGCCCTCTGGACAGACTCCCGCTACTTCCTGGCGGCGGCTGACCAGCTGAAAGGCTCCGAATTCCAGTTGATGAAACTGAAGATCGAGGGTACGTCGACTATTCCGGAGTGGATAGGACAGGAGTGCGGCGCCGGGGCCGAGGTCGGCATCGACGGCTGGTGCTCGTCGGCCAATGCCGTGAAGGAGCTGGTGGCAGACCTGCGCCGCGAAGGGGGCATCACCCTCCGTACCAATCTCGATCCGCTGCAGCAGATATGGCGCGATCGCCCCGTCATCCCAGAGAATCCCGTGGAGATCTTCCCGATGAAATACGCCGGCGAGTCCGTAGGGAGCAAGATCGGACGCATCCGTCAGGCGCTCCGCAGACAGCATGCCGACGGGATGCTGATGGCAGCGCTCGACGACATCGCCTGGACGCTCAACCTGCGTGGCACCGACGTTCACTGCAATCCCGTCTTCGTGGCCTATCTGCTCGTCTCCTCGAAAGAGGTCACCCTATTTATTAATAAGGCTAAGCTGACTGCAGAGGTCGCCGACTATCTGAAGCAGGAGGGCATCCGGGTGGAAGACTATGCGAAGGTGAAGGACGGCCTGAAAGACTATTTTGAATACAACATCTTGCTCGACCCCGACGAGGTGAACTATATGCTCTTCGACGTGGTGAAGGGCAAGGGAAAGATGAACAGCCTGCAGCCGACGGAGATCGTTGAGGCGGAGTCGCCCGTGAAGCGGATGAAGACCGTGAAGAACGATACCGAGATCGCGGGTTTTAGGTCGGCGATGCTGAAAGACGGCATCGCTCTCACAAAATTCCTCTACTGGCTGTCGGGCTATATCGGGAAACCCGAAATATCGCAGCTGACGGAGATCTCCATCGACCAGAAGCTGACTTCGCTCCGTGCCGAGCAGCCGCTCTATCGCGACATCTCCTTCGACACCATCGCCGGCTATGGCGAACATGCGGCCATCGTGCACTACGAGGCGACGCCTGAGACCGACATCCCCCTGCAGCCCCGAGGCATGCTGCTGCTCGACAGCGGTGCGCAGTATCTCGACGGCACGACGGATATCACGCGTACCATCGCCCTCGGTCCGCTGACGGATGAGGAGAAGCGCATCTACACGCTGGTGCTGCAAGGTCACATCCAGATCGAGCTCTGCAAGTTCCCCAGCGGCTCCAGCGGTACGCAGATCGACATCCTGGCCCGCAAGTACATGTGGCGCGAGGGACTGAACTACCTGCACGGTACGGGTCACGGCGTGGGCACCTATCTGAACGTCCACGAGGGCCCTCACCAGTTCAGGATGGAGTGGAAGCCAGCCCCGCTGGTGGCAGGCATGACCATCACCGACGAGCCTGGCATCTATCTCCCGGGCCGCTGCGGTGCCCGCACGGAGAATACCCTGCTGATAGTACCCTACAAGGAGACGGAGTTCGGCAAGTTCCTCCAGTTCGAGTCGCTCACGCTCTGTCCCATCGACACGGCGCCCATCATCCGCGAGATGATGCTCCCGGAGGAAATCGACTGGCTCAACCAGTACCATCAGCGTGTCTTCGACACCCTCTCGCCCCATCTCTCTTCAGAGGAGTCGGACTGGCTCCGTAAAGCCTGCGAGGCGCTGTGAGTTAACTCGATTTGTCGTTTGAGTTAACTCAACGGGACTTTTGAGTTAACTCACGGTTTTTCCGGAGTGCGGAGGAAAACTTTTTTGAGTGCACTGGAAAAAGTTTTTGAGTGCACTCAAACAAAACGAGTATTGGGTATAATTTTATATCAGGCGTAAAGGTAGGATAATTAGCCCTGACTGTCGCGTCAGTGGCGTATAGGCTCCCGCTTGAGATAGTCGTAGAGCGTGAGCAGGCGCAGATGGAAATAGCTGTTCCAGAAATCCTGC
>ODAJ012170590.1_pt1 | contig 11730 bp, 10 predicted proteins | sample 1539241 | NCBI WGS metagenome assembly ODAJ01 (sample SAMN02144231, study PRJEB22623) | gut metagenome | biome: sheep rumen | host: Ovis aries | place: New Zealand | reverse complement strand
AGCCGCTTGTCAAAGTCATAGACCGGATAGCAGTCCCAGATCGTGAAATCGCTTTTCCTGTATCTCTTTTTGAAGCTGCAGGAATAGCAGGACGGGCGGTCGCAGATATCCGAGAAAAATGCCCGCAGCATCTGGTCGGTGTCGATTCCCTGGGCATAGAGCTCCTGACCTTTGCCGTCCAGAAGAGTCATGGTCGAATACTGATAGCCGTAATGCTTCTTGTCGCGGAATTTCGCGTCGCCGATCTCCGAGCCGAGTTTCCGGCGCTGCATCTCCAGATAGCGCTGCCAGATCAGGGGAGAGGGCACGGCATGGCAGACGATGTCGACTGTGACCAGGTTGTCATAGGGTTTCTGAAGAAAGCCCAGCAGTCCTTCAATCTGACAGGGTGTGCCGCTGTAGCAGACAAGGCGCCCCTTTTGCAGATGCTCTTTCACCTCAGTGAAGGTGTGTTCCGTGTCACTCTGGACATATTTGCTTCCGCGGAAGGGGTCGAGTTCCTTCAGCCCCTCTGCGCCGGTGTGGCGGACCCGCAGATTTTCGTCGTAGACCGCGCCGTAAACCATGCCTCCCCGGTCGGTCACATAACGGGCGATCGCCGTAAAGGCACCTCCCGTGGTGCTCCTGCTCCTGACGCCCGCGTTCCTGTGCTGCAGAAGATAGGCGCTCTGCTCGAAGGGGATGTCTTCCCCTGCATGAAGGACCGGACATACTCTTTCACACAGTCCGCAGCCGACACAGGCCTCCGCGTCAATCGAGGGATACAGAAATCCCTCTTCATCCGCCTCCATGCGGATGCATTTGACAGGACAGGCATTCATGCAGGCTCCGCAGCCGCAGCAGTCTTTTTTTTCCTTGATCTCAATCATGGATATTCCCTTATATCGTTTCTGCCGCAGAAGACAAGGTCACCTGCAGCAGAATCATCACCCGTCGCCGGCCGCTTATACGGCCGTCAACATTTCTCCTTATAGAACATAGGGAGACAGGGGACGGTTCTTTGTCTCCTTTCCCCCGGGGAAAAGGAGACAAAGAACCGTCCCCTGTCTCCCTTTCACGCTTTGTCCTCAGACAGATCTCCCGCCTCCAGAAAAGCTCCGGAACTTTGTCCATCCGTCTTGTCCTCAGACTCCGGAAAAATACCGAAGTCTTCGGAATCCGGCATCGTCTCCGCCATATTCCAGATGTCTTCCGCCGCTTCCCTGTCCGGGTCTTCGACAACCGGCTTCTTGCGGTGCGGCGGTCTGAGAAAGCCCTTTCCGGCAAAAGCGATCATGGGAAATACATTGTAGAAATATTCCATGAGGTGGTGTTCCATAATACAGGCCACCGCCACAAGTGCCAGAAGAAAAACGAATCCGTAATTTTTATAGGCATAGCATCTGATCTGGGCATAAGTCATAGCCATCAGAATCAGCAGAAACAGCAGAACACCGCCGATTACAAAGAGGCGGATATAAGAGCAGTCAATAAAAAAGTATTTGTCCCAGCTGGGCAGATTCTCGGTCCTGCCGCCGAAGCCATGTTCTTCGATTTTGTTTCCGAACAGGGAAAAGGAATTATTCCTGAGTGCTTCGCCGTTCATTTCCAGACGGCGGATCAGGGAATAGTCCAGTTTCCGGCGGACAGCCTGATTGTTTCTGTCGAAACTCAGTGTGATGATGAAGGACACAGCCGTGCAGATCAGATAGGAAAAGCAGACAACTCCGCTGACCGCTTTCACTGCCTTGGTCCTGTGCCACTTTCCGGTGAGCCTGTAAACCAGCAGGCCGATGAGCAGCAGGGCGCAGCAGGCGATGTCCGAGTTGGCCTTGGTCATCATCATGATCGCGCCGGTCAGGATCATGATCACATACTCGGCCAGACTGAGTTCCTCCAGCCGCAGCATGGCATACATGATCATCAGAAACAGCAGGTGAGCCGCGCAGTCGGTGCAGTAGACGATTCCGAAGGAATGCCTTCCTCCTGTGTAAACCAGGTCCTGTATGATGCCCAGCTGTGAGGCGGCGAAGGCGGATGCCATGAAAGCCGTCCCTATGCTGAAGGCGATGGTCAGCAGCGCCTTGAATGATCTGCCGGTCATCCCGACAATCAAGACACACAGGACGAAGTAGCTGTACTTGCCTGCCCCCACCTTCCAGTGGAGAAATCCGGCCGCCAGGAAGAGTGCCTCAAAAACTGCCAGCTGTATGTTTCTCTGCAGGATCAGGGCTGCGATCCCGCAAAAAAGGGCCAGCATCACAGCCAGATGGTAATACCCCTCCATGCGAAGTTCAAACTCATCGGAAAAGCCCTTCTTGAACATAGTGGTGTTGACAAATTCCCAGCTGTAGCAGAAGGTAAAAGCCAGAAAGAACAGGACATCCGTGATTCCTGAAACTGTCTGTCCGGGCCTGCCGGAGAGAATCCCCTCTCTGAGCCAGTGCCGGAATTGTCCGAGATTCCGCTTCAAAACGATTCCCATCAAAAGCTTCCCTCATATTTTGTGCCCAGATATTTTGCCTTCAGGAAAGAAGCGGCCTTTTTGTACCACATGATCTTTTCTGTGTAGACTGTGGAGAGTTCACAAATGCGCTCCTTCGGAATATAGGAGATCTGAATCTGGCGGTCCAGCCAGACGTTCAGGATGATCTCGCTGACTCTTCCGAAATAGCGTCCCTGATACAGTGAAAGTTCTGTATTTCCCATCTTTTTGGACAGGGCGAACAGAATATCAAACAGCCATGTGCAGTATTTGTCCGCGAGATCTCTCCGCATGATCATCATGTTGAACATATAGCCATATCTGCGGCGCATGATCCTGTCAAAAGAAGGAAGGTACTCGGGGCATTTCTCCGCGATGATTTCCCTGGTGGCATCCAGATGCTCAGCGTAGTGGGTATGGGCATAGTGAGAGTAGAGCGTCTCGATAAAGTACCGGCGCTTCTTCGGAACAAATACCCAGTACTGACCGAGAAGCGGCCTCAGTTCCGCCCCGGTTATGATATTCTTGAACGGATCCTGGCTCTTTTTCTTCCTGCAGAAATGTCTCCGGTAGTGCACCAGGCCGATATAATCCGCCTTCAGATTCTTCCATCCCCAGTACAGGCCTGTCAGCTCACAATAGCCCGGATTGAGTTCCGAGATATTTTCCCCGGTGTTATCTTTCGTCCAACCGAGATCAAGCGGGCGGCCCTCGGCATCAACCTTCCCCTCTGCACCGACATGCAGAGGCAGATAGATTTCATCCGTCGGCATTCTGTATTTCTTATGTGAAGCAACCAGGATTTTAACGTTAGGTGTACCCATTTGCCTTAACCCTTTCATTCCGGCAGTGATTGTGCGGCAGCATTGTCTGCCGCCATCCGAAACAGCCAGTTTCAATAATATCTTTATCCGAAACACGCGCCGCCCGGCGGCAGCCCGCATCTGTACCGTATTGAGCTTGTAATTCCGCGGTTTCAGCTCTCCGGCACCGCCGGTTCCGCGCCGTCCCGCTTTTTTTCCGGGAGATCAGTGTCTTTTCTGTCTGCCAGTGCATCCTCGAGATAGTTCCAGGAGTACCTGCGCAGCTGGGCGATCCTCCTGTGGACTTCCCTGAAGTCTATGGACATCCCCGTGCACTTCGCGATCTCCTCATCTCCTGCCAGAAGCCTCTCTTCAACTCCGCACTGGGAAAGCAGCGTATCCAGCCGGCTGTTGGTCGACTGCCGCGTCTTTCTCATATACCGGCGGAAGGTGAAGAAATTCTTTTCATACAGCATGGAAAACACTGTGCAGTGGTAGGAGTCGGTGCAGACCCAGGCGGCGTTCCTGATCAGATTCAGGAACTCCGAAGGGCCGACATCCCAGGGGGTCTCATCCGCGTATCCCTCATCGCTGCGGACATATTCGTCGAGGTGGGTGAGGGCGATGATCCTGCAGCCGGTCTCTTCTGCCAGGCGGGAGGCAAATCCGCGGTGGGCGGGATTGGATCCCAGGAAATAGCAGAAAATATACTCTCCCTCCGCCAGGGGCTTCTGGTCCTGAACCTGCAGCCACTCTTCTCCTGTGAAAAGAAGTGTGGGATCCGCGACAACAGGAACCCTTCTGCCGCTGAGCCTGGCGACGAGCTTCTGTCCCGAGCGCTCCCGCACACTGATGTGGCGGATGCCGGGCAGGAAACGCGCCGCGGCGCGCTCGCTCCCGCGGGGGAGCTTTGCCTGTCCAAAACTGGTCGCATAGGCGATCGAGTTGACATTGTCGGGTACGAAGCTGAGCGTGTAATAGTCCGCCGCGATATTGGCGGGGAGCCACAGCTGGTCGCTTCCGACCAGTACAGAATCGTACTCTTCGCCGCAGGCCCTTGCCAGATCCGCGCGGGACTCGTACTGCCCGGACAGACGGAACCATTTGTCCTTGAAGGAATCAAAGGCCTGGTGCCTTGCTCGCATCATCTGAGCATACGTGCCTTTCAGGAGGACCCTTCTCAGCCTGGCATATGCCATTCCGGCTTTCGACAACAGAATATCCGATGTGAGCGAAGCTCCGGCGAAATAGAGCATCTTGGCGCGGCGGATCTCGCGGTTGAGACCGTCGATCCTGACCGTCTCGTTCTCTTTCCCGAGTTTATCCAGCGCCATCTGAGTGGCGAGCGCCTGAAGCATGCTCCCGTAATTCGGTTGGAAATAACAGGAAACAATTGCTGTTTTTTTCATCAGTCCCTCTTCTTTTTGCTGTCTTTTTTCGCATCTTTTCCGGCGAGGGCTTCTTCATAGATTTCCCGGTATTTGGATGCCATGATCCGGGTATTGTAAACCTCTTCGATATCCTTCTTGGCCTGTGCGACGATCCTCGCGAACAGGTCGGAATCTGCCAGTACTTTGCGGATCACACGGACGAAATCGTCCGATGTGCTGCAGACATATCCGTTGAAACCGGTCTTGATCACATCCCTGTTGCCGATCACATCATTGACAAGGCAGAGTTTCTTCAAATACATGGACTCCAGAAGAGACATGGGAAGTCCCTCCCAGAGCGAAGTCAGGATGAATATCTTGGAGGACATGGATTTGCGCATGGCCTCTTCTCTGTTCAGCCATCCGGTCACTTCTATATTGGGAGCATTGAGCACATCCCTGAGTTCACCGTCTCCGATCCAGACAAAATGCAGATCGGGCATCTTCATGGCAATCTCATTGAAGAGTGCCGGATTCTTCTGGAAGCAGATTCTTCCGAGTGTAAAAATGCTGTTGCTCTCCTCCTCACACTCTCCGATCGCCTCCATCATGCGCTTCATTTCATCGACATTGATCCCGTTATTGACAAAGCGCGCGTTTTTGGTCAGCTTCAGGGTCTCCCTGTGTTCTCCCTCGCTGCAGCTGATCGTCGTGCAGCTGCGGATCGCGGAAAGCTTTTCCACCATCCTGTAGGAGAGACGCTTGGTGACATTATAATTGGACATCAGGAAGCTGTAGCCGTGGGGTGTGTAGAACAGGGGAATCTTCTTCCCGTTGAAAGCCCAGCGGCCAAGCGCGCCCGCTTTTGAAGAGTGCAGATGGATCAGGTCAGGCTTGACTTTGTCCGCAATTTTCCGCAGCTCCAGAAACGCGCCGAGATCATGTCTGGGGTCAATGGAACGCTCAAAATTGCGCACTCTCATCAGGCGTATACGATCGTCGAAATATTTCCGGAAGTCGTCCGGTGTCTGGCTCCGGATTCCATACGCGACATATATGTCGTAATATTCGGCCAGTTCATTGCACAAGCCGACCAGGAAGGTGAACACACCGCCTCCCATTGCTTCCGCAACAAACAAAATCCTCTTTCGCTCTCTGCCCATCAGTCATTCTCCATTCAGAGCTCTTAAAAAGCCGTGCCTGGCGCATATCTGCGGCCGCACCGGCAAAAGTACCGGATTAAGCCTCCCGTTTTTCCTGTCCGCAGACCCATGCCGAACGATTTCCGGCACTGTCTGGATCCGCCGTGATGCTGGATTTCAGGAAATACAGGGGATTTTAATCATCTATCGTATATCCGCAGCAGTGGAACCGCCCGTGATCACATCTTCACAGACATTCCGCAAGCTGCGCAACACTATTTATTGTATATGAACGGCTTGTTTTGTGCAAGTCCGTGCAGGCTTTATGATTCCCGCGGAAGAGACAGGGGACGGTTCTCTGTCTCCTGTTTCCCTCCGCTCCGACACACCGAAGTTATGTTGGATGCTCCGCGCATGTGCATGGAAGTGCTCCGCGCGTGTGCATGGAAGCAGGACCCGCAAGCGGATCCCGGCTCATCTGATCAGAACACTGATGTCTCTTTTCCCCTTCGGCATCAGGACAGCCGCAAACAGAAATCCGGATAAAAGGCCTCCCACATGGGCCGCCTGGTTGATCACAGGATTTCTCCATCCGCTGTAAAGAAGCCAGACCGTCATCAAAACCGCCCGGAGCACAAGGCTTTTCATCTGCGGTGAAAGTCCGTTTTCTCCGGAAGGAGATTCCGTTTCTCTTCGGATCCCCCCGGCTGCCTCCCTGAAGATCATATACAGAAGCGCCCCTGTCACACCGAAAACAGCCCCGCTGGCCCCTATGGAATATCCATAGGAACGGGACATGTAATCCGACAGGACAGATGCCAGATTCCCTCCGATTCCCGAGAAAAAATAGAGCAGAAGGTAACGGGCATGCCCCATATTGCGCTCCACGATTTCTCCGCCTGCGAACTGCATGATCATATTGTTGACCAGATGAGAGGCATCCGCGTGCAGAAAAATGGAAGTGACGAGACGATAAAAACCCTGTCCTTTCAGAATCAGGGGGGCATAGAGTGCGCCTTTGAGGAACATAGACTCCGCACCTGCTCCAACCGGCTCCAGGAAAATTCCCGCGACAAAGATCACAACATTGACCGCAATCAGAATCATATTCACATAAGGGATATTCGCGTAAGATACAGCTCCGCTCCCGCTCTGCCTGCGCTGGTCCATTTTTTCTCCTCTCAACGAAAGCGCCCTCTCTCTTCCCGGGCTCATAACGGCTCTTTACTATAACATACCCCGGGAATAACAGCAATCATCAGAAAAAACAGGGAAACTTTTCTATCATCAAGAACATCAATAGGGTAGAGGCGGCCCTGCCGCCCTCTACCCCCCGACCGGCCCGTGTCCGCCGACAGGCGGAAAAAGTCCTTACACGGGCCGTGTCATAAGAAAAACCCGGAAACCGTTTCCGGCTTCCGGGCTTTTCTTTGGGATGTAATAATGCTTAGGGGGGTAATGGTTGCCGGCTTCCGCCGACACATGCATAGTACCACAATATAATTTTTTTCAAAACACACATTTTCAACAAAATTTAAAACCGTTGGAGTACATTCTTTGTGACAGTGCCCAAAAATGTCCAAAAGGGCTGTATCCCTTAAAGAAACCGGTCTCTTTCAGGGGATAATCACAAATATTCCCGCCAGAATCCCTGTCAGAAAACCTGCGGCAACATCCGACGGATAGTGGACTCCCCCCAGGACCCGGATCCAGGCAGCCGCCGCTGTGATCAGCAGCATGACAATTCCCACGGCAGGGCTCAGGTGAAACCATGACATGGAAATCACCGCCGAGGAAAAGATATGACGGCTCGGCATGGAATTTCCCCTGGTGTCTTTATAGATCAGAGGGGCTATCTTCCACGACTCGTAGGGTCTGGGGCGGTTGATTTTCGCCCTCACCAATGTGAGAAGGACGAAAGAGAATCCCGGCACAAGGATCGTCCGGATCAGCTGGCCGGTCTCTCCCCTTGCCCCGAGCAGGGCAAGCAGCAGGGGATAAGCCAAATACATGACTCCTGTCGCGGCTTTTCCCGCCGCGCGCAGCACAAAACAGGCCGCATCGCTTTCGCGGATGCGGCCTGTGAGCTGCTGATAAAACTGACTGTAATCTCCGTTTATTTTCATCAGGCTCTTTTCTCCGGATCATCCCGATCCGTGTAAATCGTCAGATCATTGAAACAGATCATCATTGGGACCGGATCATCACTGACACCGGATCATTACCGGAACCGGATCATCAGTCCTCGGCGATCGTCGCGTTGCCGACATCCTCGCCCGCATGCTCGGGCTCGCCGATGGCTCCGGGTTTGACCTTGCTCACGATGACACGGAGCTTTCCGTTGGGATCCGCGGGGATCTCATCGAGCCACTCATACTTGATCTTGAAGGAAGGATCCTTGAACATGGCCATGAGCTTCTCGTCGAGCATCTTGACGATCTCATCCTGCTTCTCGATCGGGGTGTCGGGATTGCGGACCATCATCAGTGTCAGGTTCTCATAATCCTCCTGAACCATACGATAGGAGATGATATCGGCCACATAGTTGACAACGCCGGAGATGTTGCCCCACTCGGTAACGGATCCGTCGCGGTGGTGGATGACATCATTCATGCGGCCCTGGACGCCTCTGGCAAAGCGGAGTCCGCGGCGCATGTAGCTGTCGAGCTGATCATAGGAAGTATAGTTGATCAGCGGAAGCTCGGTCTTGTACAGAGGAGTGATAACTGCCATACCCTTGAGAGCGGGGCCTGTCAGATCCTGGTTGTAAACATTGACAACGAACAGGTCGCTGTTGACCTGATAATATTTCTTTCCGGGGATGCGGATGACGCAGGATCCGGTCTCGCCCATTCCATAAGCGTCGATGAGTCCGGGTCCGAAGACCTCCTTGAGGAGCTCTCTGGACGGATTGTCAAGCATCTCACCGAAAGGTGTATAGAAGGAAGGTTTCCACAGATAGAGATCATTCTCCTTGACATACTTGGCAATACGCATGAGGAGGTTCTTGTGGTTGTAGAGATAGTCAGGCTCATAGGCGTTGATCTCGTTGACCAGAGTCTGGGTATCTACGCGCTGCTTGATCGTATCGGACATATATTTGCGGCGGAGGATTCCCAGCTTCTGGACCGGGGAATCAAACTCAGCGACAGCTCCGTGCAGGGAGTTGGGGCGGCACATTGTCTTGCCGGTGAAAGGGTTGAATCCGCCATATCCCATGGTGCGCAGCCAGTTCGCGATGACCCATCCATATTCTTTGGGGGAAATCAGGACACGAAGGGGACGGCCGGTGGAACCGGATGTAGGAGAGACATGCCAGTATTTATATTTTTCCGGATACTTTTCCATCTCCTCATCCATCCATTCACGCACCTGATCCTTGGTCAGGAGCGGGAACTTGTAAAGATCTTCCGCGCAGTGATAATCATCCGGTGTGGTTCCGGTCTGCTCGAAACGGGCACGATAAAACGGAATCTCATACGCAGCCTTCATTAACTCGTGAACGCGTTTATTCTGAAGCTTCAAAATCCGGTCACAGTTCTTGCTGTTGACAGGTTTTCTCTCAACCTCCGCATAGTCTTTCAAAGCATATACGTGCTCCAGCTTGTGCTCCAGTTCATAATTTCGCATTTTGAGTAGTCCTCCCTTCAAATACTTTCCCATTCCGCCCGATTCCGCCCGGACCGGTCACATCGGAGCAGTCCTGACGTCCGGCTCTGAACAGGATATACAAAGACAGTGCCGCTTATGCCGCATCTGCCGGGTCAAACGCGCTTCTATGGCGCATCGGTATAATAATAACCCATGCAATCATAGTTATCAACGGATTATTCAAGACTCGCTCGCGAGTCTTGCGCCCATGCGAAGCATGGGATCACGCCTGCGGGATGCCCGTAAGGGCATCATCTTCCGCGCCGCACGCGGGGGCATCCTCGCGGAGCGTTTATTCTTCATCGCGGGATGTACCCACGATGAAACGAGTTTCCCTTTTTTGCGCGTATCCCACGATCTGAAGTCACGGGTATTGCGCGATGAAGAATAAACAAACGAAAAACCGGAAGGTCAGGCATTCGCTTTCGCGGCATCAAGAGCCGCGCGGATCACCTTGTCCATATCGAAGTACTGATAGAGCCCCAGCCTGCCGCCGAAGATCACATTTTTCTTCTCGTCCGCCAGTGCCCTGTACTTCTGGTACTGGGCATTGTTGGCCTCGTTGTTCACGGGATAATAAGGCTCCATTCCGTTCTCCCAGGCCGCGGGATATTCGCGGGTAATGATCGTACCCGGAATCTCCTCTCCCGTCTCGGAATCCTTTCCGAATTCGAAGAATTTGTGCTCGATAATACGAGTGAACGGAACGCTCCTCTCGGTGTAATTCACCACCGCGTTTCCCTGGAAATTGTCCGTGTCCGGAAGTTCCTCCGTCTCAAACCTGAGTGACCTGTACTCAAGAGGCCCATAGCACTGATCGAAAAACTCATCGATCATGCCTGTATAAAGCACCTTGTCAAAGGTGTCCTCTCCCATCTTAAACACAGTGCCGTTTCCGTCAGGTGACGGAACCTCCCGGACTGCGGATCTGAAATCCGTATTCAAATATACAGGGATTCCCTCGAGAATCTTTTCCACCATCCCGGTATATCCGCCGATCGGAATTCCCTGATAACGGTCATTAAAATAGTTGTTGTCGTAGATAAAACGGACAGGAAGCCTGCGGATGATGAAAGAAGGAAGCTCTGTGCAGTCTCTTCCCCACTGCTTCTCGGTATATCCCTTGACAAGCTTTTCATAAATATCGCGGCCGACCAGCGAGAGCGCCTGCTCCTCGAGGTTGGAAGGCTCACTGATCCCCGCCTCCTCGACCTGCCTGGCAATCATCTCCTTCGCTTCCTGAGGAGTGCGGATTCCCCACATCCTGCTGAAAGTGTTCATATTAAAGGGGAGATTGTAGATCTCATCGCCGTATCTTGCTACCGGAGAATTGATATAGTTGTTAAATTCCGCGAAGCGCTGGGCATACTCCCAGACCTCCTTGTCGGAAGTGTGGAAAATATGCGCACCAAAACGGTGGACATGAATACCGTTTTTCTTTTCAGTATAAATATTTCCCGCAATGTGGTCACGTCTGTCTATGACCGCGCATGTCTTCCCTTTTTCTTTAATCTCTCTTGCAAAAACGGCGCCGTACAGCCCCGCTCCCACGATAAGCCATGAATAATGCATTCTCTTTCCTTCCGTTCCTGACGACCAGGTCAATCTTTTCTGGTATACATTTCGATCTGACCGTAGTCATCCATGATTTCAAGTACCTTTTTCCGTCCGATCCTGTTAAATTTGCTGTAGCGTTCCATAACACGCTTTGTAGTAATCTGAGCGGAAAGGTCATCCCCTTCATCAAGCGGTGTAAAGTCAACCGGATTCAGCGAGAGCGCATCACAAATCCTGATTACCGTACTATAAGCCATTCCTTCTATCCCCCGCTCCAACGCAGTCACAAGAGTACTGTATGGAATGTCCATCTCCACGGCAAACTGCCGCACACTCTTGTATTGTGAAAGAATAACCTTCTTTAACACCTCCGCCTTTGTCATACCGCTTTCCATCTCTGAAACCTCCTAATTAGCGACTGAAATATTGAGCAAGCTCGGTTCAGATAATGAGGGTCTGTCCCAAATCACTCAGCCCAGACTATTACTGAACATATATTAGGCACAGTCCGAATTCAAACCGTCCTTCAGCGGCCGCTCACGAAATCACATGTTATTTCGTTTGCCATCTTGAACCGCTTTTAATATTATATCATATTCGCTTCATCTGTTCTTGTAAAATTTTGTGAAAATATCACTTTTTGTCTGTTTTCTGTAACTAATTCATTGAAGCAAACCTCTTAGCAGAAGCCACCTATATTGCGCGATGAATAATAATCCATCGCAGCCTCTCCAACCCAAAAA
>ODAJ011848299.1_pt1 | contig 11730 bp, 9 predicted proteins | sample 1539241 | NCBI WGS metagenome assembly ODAJ01 (sample SAMN02144231, study PRJEB22623) | gut metagenome | biome: sheep rumen | host: Ovis aries | place: New Zealand | reverse complement strand
CAAATGGGACAGGTCATATAAAAGACTGTTCAGAAGAGGCTTAGAAAACGTAAATTTAGAGTTAACCCTGATTGCTTGTGCTTTTAACCTATATAAATATCACAATAAACGAAATAGATTGAAGATGATTGCGTGATATCAGGTAACTGAATAGATTAAAAAAGCTCTTATTAACATAGGGCTTATTAAAGTACCTCAAAAATCAACAATTATAATAATTATACATAGAGAAACAGACCTGCATTGGCAATGGCCAATGCAGGTCTGCTATTTAGAGACTTTTTTTACAGCCCCCATAACCTTATTTAATTATCTAATAATTCTTCTAGCACATATTGGATTTGATCCATAATACATTGATGAAATAATAATACCTGTTGAAGGTGTGCTAGCGTGGATAATCTGTCCACCACCAATGTAAAGAGCTACATGACCATTGTAACAAATAATGTCACCTGGCTGAACTGCATTTAATGATACTCCAACACCTGCAGATCTCTGTGCGCTAGATGTACGTGGTAACGAATAACCAAAGTGCGCGTATACTGACATTGTAAATCCTGAGCAGTCAGTTCCGTTTGTTAAACTTGAACCGCCCCATACATATGGATTACCAAGGAACTGTTTAGCATATGCAATTACAGCTGAACCTGTTGCTGAATCATATGATACATTATCTTCAACCTGAGCTGCTGTAGTCTGCTGCTTTGTAGTCTGCTGATATACAGTAGTCATTTCCTTGCTTTCCTGGTATGTCTGTGTTGCTGCTGTAGTAGCTTCAGTAGCTGTTTCAGCTTCCTCTGCTGCTTCTGATGCTGCAATACTTGCCTGTCTTGAAGCTTCTTCTTCTGCTTCTTTTTCAGCCTGAGCCTGAAGCATAGCTTTTTCTTCTGCAAGTGTAATAGCTGGTTCATAACCAATCTTTAAATCGATATATTCAGTTGATACCCAACCTTCAACACCTTCATCGATACCAAGCTTAATCCAGTTATCTGTTTTACCATACTTTGTTACTGCGTATGTTTCTTCTTTATAAACGTTAGAAATAACATCCGCTTTCTTTGACTGTTTCTTTCTAACTCTTAAACCAGATTCTTTAACTGTTGCAAGTACATAACCGTTATCTACTGCATAGTCCTTAGCATCTTCACCTGTTACGAAAAATTCTGCTTTAACCCATCCTTTAACGTTACCAGACTTGATCTTATACCATCCGTCTTTTTCTTTGATAATGTCACCACCACAGTTACCAAAAATCTTACCTACGACTTTAGCTTCTGTGTTAGGATTTTTACGAACATTTACATATCCGTCTGCTTCAACCTTTGCGATACAAACATCTTTAAAGATTGAATGTTCTTCTTTGACTGCCTGTACTGATTTCTCAATAATTGTGGCAATCTCTGCTTCAGGTTTGTTTGCGTCTGAAGCTTCGCAATACTCTTCTAGTGCTACTGAACCACCTGCACTTGCAATCTCTGTATCAAGAGTTGCTGCATTAGTTTCAACTCCACTTGCCCACACGCATGCGCCTGCAACAAGGGATGTAGCAACTAGCTTTCCAACTGTTTTCATGATAATCTCCATTTACTTTTTTTTAGTTTTGATTTCCAAAAAATTAAATGTTACAAATTTATTACAAGTAGAATTATAACAATCATTTTCTCTTATGTCAACACATTGACCCCAATTTGTAGTATTTTTTTTGAAAAAAATGCATAAAAAACACTATGTTTTTATCAATATTTACTTGATTTTACACTAATAATATTTTATAAATTTAATATATATATAATATTTACGATACAGCAATAAGAATAAGAAACGGAGATATATTATGAATAAAACTGTTCTAATTACAGGGGCTTCTTCTGGAATCGGGAAAAAAATTGCCATTGCATTTGCTAAAGAAGGTTATGACGTATTTGTTACATATATGCATAATGAAGCTGGCATCAAGGAAACCATGGATGAAATTTCAAAATATAATGTTTATTGCAAAGAAATATGCATAGATCACTCCATATTTGATAATAATAAAAAAGTTATGAAAATAATCCACTCCTCTGACAGAACACTCGATGTCCTTGTTAATAATGCAGGTATTTCAATTTTTGAATTAGCAAATGACATTACAAAAGAATCATGGGATAACATCTGGAACAATAATGTTACAAGCGTCGTTTCAATGTGCAAATATGCTCTTCCTGACTTTATTAATAAGAAATCAGGACAGATTATTAATATATCTTCCGTATGGGGAAATTGTGGAGCTTCAATGGAAACAGCATATAGCGCTACAAAAGGTGCAATTAATACTTATACAAAGGCGCTTGCAAAAGAACTAGCTCCATCAAACATAAGCGTTAACGCTTTAGCATGTGGTCTTATCGATACTAGAATGAACGAACATCTAAGTTCCGATGACTTAGATGCTGTAATAGAAGAAATACCAGCTGGTCGCATTGGTACAACAGACGATGTTGCTGCTGCAGCTATCGCTCTAACCAAAGCAACACCATACCTAACCGGCCAAATCATAAACGTAGATGGCGGATGGATATAAAAATAAGGACAATGATTAATCAAAATCATTGTCCTTATTTTTTTGAGACGATAACACATCCCCCACCCTCCCCAAGCATGGCCATAACTATGTGATTCACGGGCATTCTTCCACCACTAGATGTAATAAGCGGGGGCCAAGCCGCATTATAGAATTATCACAGGCCATTGTGGGTCTCGGCACTTAGCGAGTAAGAAGTTATTGGTTATAAATAAAGTTAACATACATAACGCAAAGCGTTATGTAATGAAAAACAGGGACCATGATTGAATGTTCACATTCTAAATCATAGTCCCTGTTTTTTATTATAGAATACTTGTATTCTGTATGTTTAGTTTATTTATAACATCACAATAACAACTTACGAGCTTAGTACCGCTAGGGGCACCCCCACTGTGCGAGAGCAGTGCCTGTGATAAACTATATGCGGCTTGGCCCGCGCTATTCCATCTTAATGGTGGAATAAACGAATGCCTGTGAAGCACATAGCCATACCATGCTTGTTGCAGGCTTCGATTACGTTATCGTCTCTTACTGAGCCACCCGGCTGTGCTACATATTTAACACCGCTCTTAAATGCTCTTTCGATGTTATCACCAAATGGGAAGAATGCATCTGAACCTAATGCAACTTCTGTGTTGCCATCAAGCCATGCTCTCTTTTCTTCTCTTGTGAATACTGGTGGTTTAACCTTGAAGATTTTCTCCCAAGTACCATCAGCTAAAACATCCATATATTCATCACCGATGTAAAGATCGATTGAATTATCTCTATCTGCTCTACCAATTCCATCTACAAACTGAAGGTTAAGTACCTGTGGAGCCTGACGTAAATACCAGTTATCAGCCTTGCTACCAGCAAGTCTTGTACAATGAATTCTAGACTGCTGACCAGCACCAATACCAATAGCCTGACCGCCCTTAGCGTAACATACTGAGTTTGACTGTGTATACTTAAGTGTAATCATAGCAATAGCTAAATCAATCTTAGCCTGCTCTGGAATTTCCTTGTTATCTGTAACAACATTTGAGAATAACTCATCATTAATTACAAGTTCATTTCTACCCTGTTCAAAAGTAATACCATATACTTCTTTAGTTTCAATCTGCTTTGGAACGTAATTTGGATCAATCTTAATTACATTGTAATTGCCTTTTTTCTTAGCCTTTAAAATTTCAAGAGCTTCATCTGTATAAGCTGGTGCAATAACACCATCAGAAACTTCTCTCTTAATAAGCATAGCTGTTGAAGCATCACATTCATCTGAAAGTGCAATAAAATCACCAAATGATGACATTCTATCAGCACCTCTTGCTCTAGCATAAGCGCATGCAAGTGGAGATAAATCCTTCTGATCATCTACCCAATAAATCTTAGCTTCTACTTCTGATAATGGAAGACCTACTGCTGCACCTGCTGGTGAAACATGCTTAAATGATGTTGCTGCAGGAAGACCTGTCGCCTTCTTAAGTTCACTTACTAACTGCCAACCATTGAATGCATCAAGGAAATTGATGTATCCTGGACGACCATTTAAAACTTCAATTGGAAGTTCTGAACCATCAGCCATATAAATCTTTGATGGTTTCTGATTTGGATTACAACCATACTTTAATTCAAATTCTTTCATCGTCAATTCCTCACTGTATTTTATTTTTATTGCTAATAAGCAAATGCTTAATTCTTATTTACAATTCTTGTATCCATCTTACCTGATTCTAAATCTACATATCTTACAAATAAAGATACCTTATTATCCTCATTTAAGTTACTCCAAATTGTACTTGTAAGTTCATCAATATTACCACTAATAGCAACAGGTGTTGGTTCACCTTCAAAACTTGGAAGTGGATTACCATCTCCCATATATGTATGGATAAATCTACCTAAACCATTCTTTGGATTATCATATGTAAATGTGAATCTATTACAACAATCTGAATCACCCATATCGCTCTTTAATATAGACATTGCATATTCAAAGCTACCATCAGTGAATTCTAAAATGCCTGAAATACGTGGTGTAAAATTAGGTGCATCTGGTTCAAATTCACGAGATCTTAAAGCTCTATTAAATGAACGACCATTCTTCATAAATTCATATACTGTATCTGTCTGATCACCATTAGTAACAATAAGCTTATTATCTAACATTCTAACTGGGGCATAGATAATAAGACTTGGATCTTCAAGTTTAGCAGGATCAAAAGCTTCTGTTCTAATTCCATCTCCATCTTCTACGAAAACTCTGTTTCTACTGTTTTCACTTCTTCCCATAATAAAATATGCACATACTGCATACTTTCCATCGTCAGACTTTCCAATGATAATACCTCTTCCAGGATAATCTGTACTTGATAATTCTTTTGCAAGATCAACTATTTGCATTATTCTTCCTCCTAAAACATAGTTACTAACTATTAATTCTTTGTATAAAAAATCTGTATTTTTTATTATAACAAATTAAAGATAAAAGTTGTACTCTTTTTTTTATATTATTGAAAGGCCAGTAAGTAAAGTCTTAATTCCAATTAAGATTAAAACACCACCGCCTAACATCTCTGCTCTCGATTTATACTTATCTCCGAATATACTACCTATCTCTATTCCTGCTGCTGAAATAACAAATGTAATAATTCCTATAAACATAACAGCCATAAAAATATTTACATCTAAAAAAGCAAATGTTATTCCAACTGTAAGTGCATCAATACTTGTAGCAACCGCTAAAAAAAACATGGTCTTAATGTCCATGTTGCTATTTATTTCTTCTTCATCGCCCATACTTTCCTTTATCATACTTGCTCCAATTAATGCAAGTATAACAAATGCAATCCAATGGTCAAACTTATCTACTTTATCAGCAAACTTGCTTCCACAAAAATATCCTAAAACTGGCATAAGCGCCTGAAATCCTCCAAACCAAATTCCAGCCAAAACAAGATGAGCTACATTAACTTTTTTTAAGGATAATCCCTTACATACAGATACAGCAAATGCATCCATAGCAAGTGCGATTGAAAGAATTAATAATTCAATTATACTCATAATACTATTCGTACTCCTCATTTTCTACCTAACAATAATATCACATACCATAATAAAGTCAACCTACCTTAGAAAACATACTAAAAGCATCATTATTATTTACCTCTAAAATTTATCTCAATATATTTAACTTTTCTCAATTTTTTATTTGACTAAATTGTAATATTATAGTAATATTTTTAGTGAATAAAAAACTAGATAAAGGGGCAATTATGAGCAATAAAATTATAGTCGTTACAGACGTTAACAGCAGCATGACATTTGCTGAAGCTGAAGAAATAGGCGTTCGCCTTATAAATATGCCTTTTATAATAGATGGTGTTGAATACTTTGAGGGTAAAGATTTTTCTTACGAAGAGTTTTTTAAGTTTTTAGATGAAAAACGTGATGTTTCTACTTCTCAACCATCACCTTCTACTATATTAGATACATGGGATGAATTATTAGAAGAATATGATTACATTCTTCATATTCCTATGTCATCCGCACTTAGTGGAGCTGTACAGACTGCAAAGGGTCTTGCACAGGATTATGATGGTAGAGTTGTTGTAGTTGATAACAAGAGAATCTCAGTCACACAAAGAGCTACTGTATATAAGGCACTCGATTTGATTGAACAGGGTCTTAGTGCTCAGGAGATTTGTGATGAACTTGAAAAAACTTGGGATGACAATTCAATTTACATTGCGGTTGACACACTTGATCTTTTAAAGAAAGGTGGCAGAGTTACTCCTGCTGCTGCAAGCATTGCAACTGCACTTAACTTAAAACCAGTATTGCAGATTCAAGGTGATAAACTCGATTCATTTGCTAATGTTAGAGGCATGAAGAAAGCCAAAAGAACAATGCTTGAAATCATGAAGAAGGAACGCGAAACCACATACGCTGGAGACAAGTATGAGATTCACACAGCTTATTCAGGAGATTTAGAAGCTGCTAAAGAATGGGTTATGCAAGTTAGGGAGTACTTTGGAGATGAAAGCATCGGTCTTTCACGACTTCCAATTAGTATTAGCTGTCATGTAGGTGCCGGTGCTCTTGGAATTGCAATTTGTGAAAAAGCAAGTAAACCAGTTAAACCTTTGTTTTAACTAATATAAATAAAAAACCAGTGAAAATTCACTGGTTTTTATTTTTTCTAGAAACTTCCGACTTTTTTAGATTAGAAACTTCCGACTTTTTTAGATTAGAAACTTCCGACTTCGTCGGTATTCTAATCAAACGTCGGTATTCTAATCAAACGTCGGTATTCTAATCATTAATCATTATTACCTTCTTCTAATCCGGCTAAGTATTGAGTTACACCATAAATAGCCACATTACCTTCCCCTACTGCCTTTGCGTACTGATAAGGTCTACCTGTACAATCACCTGCAGCATATACACCTTCAACACTAGTAGCCTGTGTTCTATCTACAATAATATGACCTTCATCCATTTCAAGACCTTTTAATAAAGTATTAGGATTAATACTATCTCTTAATACAAATATTCCATCTATATCTACAAGTACATCTTCATTTGTTCCTTTTTCTTTATATACGATTCCCGTTGCCTTATTTTCACCTTCTACTTTGTAAGGTTTCTCCTTATGAATTTCAATATTTTCTTTTTGTAATGTAGTTTCATAATTAACAAATAGATATACTTTCTTTGCGATATTTGCTAAAAATAATACTTCTTCCTCAAATTCCTTATTTTCACATACGACAGCTATTTCTTTTTCTCTATAAAACATACCATCGCATGTTGCACAATAACTTACACCCTTACCTGCAAGTTCTTTTTCGCCGTCCATGAACTTACCCATAATTACGCCTGATGCAAGTACAATTGTTTTAGCTTCATAAACATCACTTCCCGCACTAACCATAAAGTGATCACCCATCTTCATAATTTGATTGATCATCTTTCCAATCACTTCAAGTTTTTCAGTCTTTATCTGTTCCTTAAAAATATGATTCATTTCAAGACCTGTTACTCTCGTTAGTCCTGGATAGTTATCTATCCTATGTGCCAATTCAACTTTAGGACTTAGGTTTTTATTACCAAACCATAAAAAGTCCAAATTTCTTCTTTTCGCTGTAAGCGCTGCCGAAACCCCCGCCGGTCCCGATCCAATAATAATTAAATCTTTCATACCAAGCCTCCTTATTAGTTTTTTTAGAATTAAATATATACATTTAATCTAATTTATATTATGTATGAACCCTCATTTCATACTTTGATTCTAATCAGATATATCAAAATCTAGATTTATGTTAACCTTGTACCCTTCATATTTTTCACTAATATCCTTACAAACGCTTTCGTATACCTGTTTTCTTTCTTCTTTTTTCAAATCATAATCAATAACCATATCAAATCTTATATCTTTTTCTTCATCATTCAAAAAGAAACCATGCATTTGTAATACGCCCTTGTAAGCCTTAATCATTTCTCTTATTTCTTTTTCCATCTTAACAGCTTTTTCATCAGTAGTATTCTTTGCATAAATTGAAATACCAGTCATAAGAATTCCAGTATCATTTAAAACCTTATCTGCAATTTTTCTCATAAGTCCATCAATTCTATTTGCACTTAAAGTATCATCCACTTCAATATGAGCTGAACCTATAAATCGATCTGGGCCATAATTATGTACAACCAAATCATATACACCATGAACATCTTCGAATTCCAAAATTGACTTTTTAATATTTGCTGCAATTTCAGGATCAACTCTTGCTCCTAATATTTCGCTTATTGTTTCACTTATTTGCTCAAATCCAGCCTTTATAATCATAAGAGAAATAACAATACCTAAATAACTTTCTAGGCTTATCTTTAATGTTATAAATATAACAGCTGCTACTAATGTTGAAGCGGAAATAATTGCATCAAAAAGCGCATCACTTCCTGATGCTTTAAGGGCTCCACTATTTAACTTTTCACCCTGACTTCTAACATATAATCCCAAAACAATTTTTACTATTACCGCAACAAATATTATGAACAACGAAACCATCTTATAATCAGGTGTCTTTGGATTTATTACATTTTTCACCGATGCGATAAGAGCTGTAAAACCAGCATATAATATAATAAGTGCAATTATAGAAGCACTTAGATACTCAACTCTTCCATGACCAAGAGGATGTTCTTTATCTGGTTCCTTACCTGATAACTTAGTTCCTATGATTGTTATTATAGAAGAAATTGCATCACTTAAATTATTAACTGCATCCATTGTGATTGCGATAGAATGTGATAACATTCCTATAATTGCTTTAAATCCTGCAAGAAATACATTTGCAATAATACCTATTATACTTGTTTGTATAATCTTTTTTTCTCTATTCATATTAGTCCTTTCACGTCAGTTTTTCTAATATCTTTTATACACTAAAGCCTTAATTATTTAACTTCATATATATTGAATATTATATCATACTATTTAAATTTCTGACATTATCTGTTTAATTTTTTCGCTTGTTCTAATGTAATATTTTTTTATTTATCTTGTCATTTGCTGATATTTAAGTTATTATATATAAGATTAAAACAAAATTAAAAAGAGGTGTTAAAATGGATAAAGTTATTTTAGCCTATTCAGGCGGACTTGACACTACTGCGGTTATTCCGTGGTTAAAAGAAACATACGGTTATGAAGTTGTATGTTGCTGTATTGACTGTGGTCAGGGCGATGAACTTGACGGTCTTGAAGAACGTGCACAGATTTCAGGTGCTTCAAAGCTTTACATTGAAGACGTTGTTGATGATCTTTGCGAAAACTACATTATGCCATGTGTACAGGCAGGTGCTGTTTATGAACACAAATACCTTATGGGTACAGCTATGGCTAGACCAACAATTGCTGCTAAGTTAGTTGAAATCGCAAGAAAAGAAAATGCAGTTGCTATTTGTCATGGTGCTACTGGAAAGGGTAATGACCAGATTCGTTTTGAACTTGGTATCAAAGCTTTAGCTCCTGATATTAAAGTAATTGCACCTTGGCGTGATGATAGATGGAATATGGATTCTCGTGAAGCTGAAATTGAATATTGTAAGGCTCATGGCATTGATCTTCCATTTGGTACAGATCAGTCATACAGCCGTGATAGAAACATCTGGCACATTAGCCATGAAGGTCTTGAACTTGAAGATCCTTCACAGGCTCCAAACTATGATCATATGCTTGTTTTAGGTGTTACACCTGAAAAGGCTCCAGATGAAGATGTTGAGCTTACACTTGAATTCGAAAAAGGTATGCCTATCGCTCTTAACGGTAAGAAGATGAAAGTCGCTGACATCATCAGAGAACTTAACACTATCGGTGGTAAGTACGGTGTTGGTATCGTTGATATCGTTGAAAACCGTGTTGTTGGTATGAAGAGCCGTGGCGTTTATGAAACTCCAGGTGGAACAATTCTTATGGAAGCTCATCAGCAGCTCGAAGAACTTGTACTCGACCGTGATACAATTGCTCTTAAGAAAGACCTTGGTAGCAAGCTTGCTAGCATTGTTTACGAAGGTAAATGGTTCACACCAACAAGAGAAGCCATCTCAGCATTTGTTGATGTAACTCAGCAGGTTGTAACTGGTGAAGTTAAACTTCGTTTATACAAAGGTAACATCATCAAAAATGGTACAACATCACCATATTCACTTTACAGTGAATCACTTGCTTCATTCACAACTGGCGATATGTACGATCACCACGACGCAGAAGGTTTCATCACATTATGGGGTCTTCCATTAAAAGTCCGTGCCATGAGAATGAATGAATTAAAGAAAGAAAATAAAAAGTAATTTATATACAAGTCACGGGCCTGTACTAACCGTTTCAGGTTATTTGATACGACCTTAGTGAGTGTAATAAAAAAAGAGAATAATTAGGGTGAACATGCGACGTTTTCAATACGGAGCATTTCAGTGAAGATGAACGAGTTGTTATCAAAAGAACTCGTTTCATATGAACGACCCTAATTATTCTCTTTTTTGTATGTACAGTCACTTGGGTTGTTGAGCATAACCTGAAACGGTTAGTACAGGCCCGTGACTTGTTATATAATTGTAGTTTATTTCTTTCTTTAATTCATTTCTAACCTAGTAAATCACGAATCATGTCTGCATTATATTCTACAACTGTTTTATGTTCTGCTTCGATTAAATATAATGCATGAGCTGCAATATGTTCTGCTGCCTGCTCAATATCTCTGATACCTGAAGTGTTCCTATATATCTTCATGAGTTCTTCTAAAGCTTCTTCTGTTACTACTATTTCATCCTTACGAAGACCAATTCTTTCAAGTACCTTTGGCATTGCGAAATCTGTAAAGATAACTTTCTTCTCATCAAGTGAATAATCTGGAAGTTCAATTACAGCAAATCTTGACATAAGAGGTGCGCTAATTGCATCTTTATCATTAGCCGTAGCAATTGGATAAACTCCAGTTGTTGGAATGTTACACTCGATATAATTATCTGTAAATCCAAGATTATCAAGAAGAGTTAATAATACATCCGCAGGATTACCATTACCCTTTCCAGATGATGCCTTATCAAGCTCGTTAATGATAAATACAAGATTTGATTTTTCCGCATTAGCAAATGCTTCCATAATAAGACCAGGTTTTGCATTTGCATAAATTCTTGAACTACCAGTTAGCTGTTCTGGATCATTAATTGAACTCATCTCAAGTGTAGTCCATGACATTCTAAGTATCTTAGCAATGGCATATGCAATCTGAGATTTACCTGTACCTGCTGGACCAATAAGTAAAATACCATATGCAGGAAGTGTATGAGTTCTATTAATCTGAATTATAGTTTCAATAATTCTCTGTTTTACACCTTCAAGACCATATAACTCTTCATCTAAAATTCTTCTTGCTTCCACTGGATCGATAGGTTTAAATTCTGTATTTTTCCACTGAATATTAAGCATCATAGATAAAGCTCTTTGAGCGTGTCTTCTTTCTTCAGGTGTAACTTCTGAAGACTTAGCAACAGCTAAATTACGTCTAGCCCATAGGCGAATGTTCTCTGGAAGAGTTGTGCCTGCACAAGTAATATAATCAGTTATGCTCTGAATACTTGTAAGTCTCATGTCATCAGCATCGTCTATCTCATCC
>ODAJ012187718.1_pt1 | contig 11735 bp, 9 predicted proteins | sample 1539241 | NCBI WGS metagenome assembly ODAJ01 (sample SAMN02144231, study PRJEB22623) | gut metagenome | biome: sheep rumen | host: Ovis aries | place: New Zealand | reverse complement strand
GCCGCGAATCGGCGCAGGAGCCAGCAGAATGTCAAAGCCCCGCGTCTGCCGCAGCAGGAAGCGGAGGCTGCGGATCCGGCGCTCCATTTCCTTCTCCGTGAACATGTTGGTGCCATCCGGCCGATAGCGCATGGATCCCCCCAGACCGAGCACCCGGAGCCCGCGGACGGAAACCACCGTATCCTCGCAGCACAGGCAGCCCTCCGGCGGCCGGCTGGAGAAGGAATCATCATGGTTCCCGCGGACATAGACGACGGGGGCGTTGGTAAAGCAGGTCAGGTAGGACAGGTAGGATGCGGGGAGATCTCCGGCGGAGAGAATCAGATCTACATCGGAAAGCTCCCGCCGGACCTGCTCACCCCACAGAAGGCTGGAGGGTTCATCCGCGATGGCCAGTATTTTCATGGTGCTGTGCTCACTTTCTGTTCCAGCTGAAGGAGTTCAGCTCCGGGGTCAGCTCCCCGTGGATGCCCTGGAGCTTGACCAGGGGGAGGGCGGAGGGAATCATCTCCTCCGGACCGGGGAAGCTGCCGATGATGTTGTCCACCAGATAGTCCATGCAGAGGATTTCGGCCGGCGTCAGGCGGCGGTCCGCCGTGCAGCGGAGCTGGCCCTGCTGATCCCGCAGCTCACCCTCGAAGGGAGAGAAGGAGCCCTCCTTCATTTCCTCCCGATAATGATGAATCAGGCGCATGGCATAGGGATCAAACCGGTTGGAAAAGGCGACGTCCAGGATATGGGAGCTGATGCCCCACCAGTAGTTCGTGGCGATGTCGCGGTTTTCCGCCGGATTGAAGGTGCCGTTGAGCAGGCGCTCCACGATGGAACAGTAGAAGGGCCCCCACTGGGGGATCAGCGTGGCGATGTTGAGGATTTCCCCCTCCTCGCGCAGATACAGGCCGTAGTCCCGGGCATCATGGTTGGGGGCGGTGATGTCCCGGTTGCAGATGACCCGGATTTCGGGATCCAGGAAGGGGTTCTCCGCGTTAAAGTAGGTGGCGGAGACCCAGTTGAGGTAGATCTTGGCGTCCGGATTGACCATGCGGGCGCCCAGGGCAAAGGCATTGGCGGCGGAGGCGGTGCCGTAGATCGGATAATCGGCGATGTATCCGATCTTCCCGTTCCGGGCCAGAATGCCGGCGGCCAGCCCCAGCAGGAACTTGGCCTCATAGAAGCGGATGTAATAGGTTCGGATGTTGTTGTAGGGAGAAAGCAGCGAGCAGCAGAGGAACTTCACCTCCGGATGCTCCAGCGCGGGCTGAATGCAGCTGTTGAGCATCACCGGGGAGGTGGCGAAAATGGCCGTGTATCCGTCCCGGATCAGCTGATTGATCTCCCCGGAGAAATCGTTCCGGGAGGGGACGATCCGGGAGATGGTTTCCACCTTGTCCTTCAGCTTTTCCTCCAGCTCCAGCCGGCCGAGCTCATGCCAGTAGTTCCAGGCGGATTCGCCGGTGGGCCGGTTGAAGAGGAAGGCGGCCTTGATGTGGGAGGGGCGGAAGAGGGCGGACAGCAGGGGCACCGGTGTGGAGGGCTGCGCGCCGGGGTCCATGACGAGGTTGACCTTGTTGTCCCGCTGCTCAAATTCGCGGGACATCAGCCGCACGCGCTCTGTGACCTTATCCAGATCCTCGTCCCGGATGTCGGCATACCCGAAGGCGATGAGGAAGGTCAGAAAGGCGTCGCCGGGCCGGATGGCGCTGCGGTCCTTCATGACCTGGTTATAGGCGCTGCAGAAATAGTGAAAGAGCTTCTTCAGGGACAGAATATCATCGGAGGTCCAGGTGTCCCCGGTGCGGATGCCGGGAAGGCTCAGCAGCTTCTGATAGGATCCCGGACGGGTGAAGACCATGGAATAGAGGCCTGTTTCCCTGGCAAAGTCGCAGTATTCGTAATAGGCCTGAATCTGCGGATCATCCTTTTTCTCGGGATACACCCGGGTCACGTCCGCGTCGATGTCCTCCGCTCCCATGGATTTCATGACCGAAACCCGCTTGTTGCCCTCGATGACATAGTATTCCCCCAGGTATTCCAGCACGGTGATGGGCTGGCTGACGCCCTTCTCCTCGACGCTCTCATAGAGCTGGTCCCATTTGCTGGAGAATTCACTGCCGCTTTCCAGAATGGGGAGGAAGTTGGCGGTGAAGGCATAGGAGCGGCCCTGGGATACGGAGCCGATGACCTGCGAAAGGGAAATGGTCATCACCCCGAGGGACAGCCGCGTGAGCTGGGAGAGGTTCGGGACCTTCTCCTCCAGCACGGGGAGATAGGGATCTTTATGCGCCTGAATGGCGGCCGAGTAGACACGAAGGCCCTCCCGGCGTACTTTGCTGTAATGTTCCATGACTGAATCCTTTCCTCATTATATGATCCTTCCGGCCGGAGACAGGGAAAGGCCCCTGCCGGAGCCGGGCCGGCCTGACCAGTATAGCAGGAATCCGACGCAGGATTCAAGAGGAACAGCAGGCCCCGGGGCAGAAATGCGAACATTTTCGGAGAAAATGGCATGGAACGTGCGGAGATTTGTCCGATCTGGGCAGGAGATAAGAATGATTTTCCGTCTTGAGAAATGAAATGCTTCATGATAAACTACTTCTCAACCTTGGAAAACGGGGAGGAGAAAGGCATGCCGGAAATCGGAACGCTTCTGCGGGAGGGTAAAGGGAAAAGAGTGTATACCACGGAGGATCCGGATCTGGCGATCGTTTACTACAAGGACGAGGCGATGGCGTTTCACGGGCTGAAGCGGGGAAGAATCCTGGGCAAGGGCGAGGTGAACAACGCCATCTGCGAGCATCTGTTCGAAACGCTCCGGGAGCAGGGCGTGGAAAGTCATTTCATCCGGAAAATTGATTCCCGGCACAGCCTGGTGAAGCGGTGCGAAATGCTTCCCTTTGCCGTGAAGGTGCGGAACCGCGCCGCGGGGCAGCTGGTGGTCCGGACCGGGCTTCCCGGCGGGATGGAGCTGTCGCCGCCGGTGATCGAGTTCGTGCTCAAGGAGTCCGAGCTGGAGGAGGACGCGCTGGTCAACCACAGCCACATCTACGCCATGAAGGCGGCCACGCCGGAGGAGATGGAGGAGATCACCCGGATCAGCCTGCGGGTGGATGAGATTCTGACCGCCTATATGAAGGAAATCAGCATTGAGCTGATTGACTTCCGGCTGGAGTTCGGACGGTATCACGGGCAGATGCTGCTGGCGGATGAGATTTCGCCCGACACGGCGCGCTTCTGGGACAGCAAGACCCATGAGCCCCTGGACATCGACCGCTTCCGCAGGGATCTGGGCGGTGTGGCGGAGGCCTATCAGGAAGTGCTTCATCGGATGATGGGCGTCAGCTGACGGAGGACGTATGAGACATATCATCGGGCTGCTGCTGGCCGCGGTGCTGCTGGTGGGATCGTCCCTGGCGGAGGAGCCGGGCGCGTTTCCCGAGCTCAACGGGCAGGGCTTTCTGGACAGCGGCGAGTTCCTCTACGAGGACGCGGATGCCGGGGTCTGGCGGTACGCCAGCGAGACGCTCCGGGTGGAAATCCTCCGAAAGCAGCAGGACAAGCCCCGCGAGCTGTGGTATGAGGCGGAGATCTGGTGCGCGCCGGGCAGCGAGGGACCGCGCATGGTGGCCAACGATCCGGAGAACTGGGCGCGGGGGACGGAGTATCCCTACAAGATCGCCCGGAAGCACCGGCTGGTGCTGGCCCTTTCCGGGGATTACGCCCATCTGCGGGTGCAGCAGAAGAAGCGGGTGGGCACCGTCATCCGGAACGGGGAGATCATTTCCGAGCGAACCTATGCCGCCGGGTCTTCCCATTTTCCGAATCTGGACTGCCTCGCGCTGTATCCCGACGGCGATATGCGCGTGTATGACAGCGACGAGAAAACCGCGGAGGAGCTGCTGGCCGAGGGCGCGGCGGATGTGCTGGCCTTCGGGCCCTGGCTGATCCGGGACGGGGTCCTCAACGAAGCCGGGCTGGAGAAGTACGGCCGGAGCACGGCGCAGCGGGTGGCCGTTGGCATGGTGGAGAAGGGTCATTACTTCTTCATGATGCTGGAGGGGCGGATTGAGCGGAGCAAGGGCGCCGGAATCTCCTTCCTGGCGGAGCGGCTGCTGGAGAGAGGCTGCACGCTGGGCTTCAACCTGGACGGAGGGCAGACCGCCTCCATCGTCTTTATGGGGCATCAGCTGTGCAAGATGGACAACCGGAAGCGGAACCTTTCCTCCCGCCGCACGAGCGACGTGATCGCGGTGGGCGTATCGGAACTGGTGGCGCTGCCGGAGGAGCCCTGGTAAAACTGTTGCAAAGCTTGAAAAGTTATGTTACAATGCACGGCGGTGCTGACAGCGCCGCCGTATTTGTTTTTGAAAGGAAGCAGGAGGTTTCATTCATGAGTCACAGCTACGAGAAGGTTTCCAGCAATAAAGCAAAATTGACCTTTACCATCCCCGCAGAACAGTTTGATGAGGCTTTGCAGAAAGCTTTCCTGAAAATGCGTGGCCGGATTAACGTGCCTGGCTTCCGTCGCGGAAAGGCACCGCGGAAGATGATCGAAACGCTCTACGGGGAAAGCGTTTTCTATGACGACGCGGTGGACGCCCTTTTTCCGGATGCCTATCGGGACGCGGTGAAGGAATACGACCTGAAGCCTGTGGATCAGCCGGAGGTGCAGATCGATGAGATCGGCGCGGGCAAGGATCTGCAGTTCCATCTGGAAGTGTTCGTGCGGCCGGATGTGACCCTGGGAGACTATATGGGTCTGGAGGTGGAGGCCCGCCTGCAGCACCTGACGGACGAGATGGTGGATGCCCGGATTGAGCAGGAGCGGGAAAAGGTCAGCCGGATGGTCGAGGTGGAGGACCGCCCCGTCCAGGAGGGCGACACGGTCAATCTGGACTATGCCGGCACGGTGGACGGCGTTGCCTTTGACGGCGGTACCGCGCAGGGACAGACCCTGAAGATCGGCTCCAACCAGTTCATCCCCGGCTTTGAAGAGCAGATGGTGGGCATGAACCTGGGCGAGGAGAAGGACCTGAATGTGACCTTCCCGGAGCAGTATCACGCGGAGGAGCTGGCCGGCAAGGCGGCGGTGTTCCATGTGAAGGTGAACGGCATCCAGGTGCTTGAAAAGCCCGAGCTGGATGACGATTTTGCCGCGGACGTCAGCGAATACAATACCTTTGCGGAGTATAAGGAGCATCTGAAGGCCGAGCTGCAGGAGCAGATCGAGAAGAGCAATCAGAACGCGATTGAGAACGCCGTGGTGGCTAAGGCGGTCGAGAACGCGCAGATGGATGTGCCCGCCGCCATGATCGAGGATCAGCTGGATTATACGATCCGGGACATGGAAATGAACATGAAATATCAGGGGCTGCGGATGGAGGATTTCCTGAAGTACACCGGACAGACCATGGAGCAGCTCCGCGCGGGCTACCGTCCGCAGGCTGAACAGCAGGTGCGGACGGAGCTGGTCATGGAGGCCATCCGGAAGGAGAATCCTTCCGAGGTCACCGATGAGGAGATTGAGGAGGAAATCCGCCGGCAGGCAGAGTCCATGGGCCGGGATGCGGAGGATCTGAAGAAGACCCTGACGGATGCGCAGCGGGATTACCTGAAGGATAACGTGGAAATCCGCAAGGTTCTGGAAAAGATGCGTGAAAGCGCGAAGGTCACCGAGAAGACCGATCCTGCTCCGGAGACGGAACAGGAAGCGGAAGGCAGCGCGGCGACAGACGACGCGGAATAAAGCATATCGGCGGCCCGACGGGCCGCCTTTTCAGTCAAAGGAGGAAAGCCTATGCCACTGGTACCGATGGTCATTGAACAGACGAACCGCGGAGAAAGATCCTATGATATCTATTCCCGCCTGCTGAAGGATCGGATCGTGTTTCTGGGCGGAGAAATCACGGATGACACCGCCAACCTGGTGGTCGCGCAGCTGCTCTTCCTGGAGATGGAGGACCCGGACAGCGACATCAGCCTGTACATCAACAGCCCCGGCGGATCGGTGACGGCGGGCATGGCGATCTACGACACCATGCAGTATATCCGGCCGCAGGTCCGTACGGTCTGCGTCGGCATGGCCGCCAGCATGGGCGCCTTTCTGCTCATGGCGGGGGAAAAGGGAAAGCGCCTGGCCCTGCCCAACGCGGAGGTCATGATTCATCAGCCCCTGGGCGGCGCGCAGGGACAGGCGACGGATGTGGCGATCCGCGCGGAGTGGCTGATGAAGACGAAGAAGAAGATGATTGCCATGATGGCGGAGATGACAGGGCAGACTGTCAAGAAGCTTCAGGCGGATGTGGAGCGCGATTACTTCATGAGCGCGGAGGAGGCGCTGGAATATCACATCATCGATGAGATTTACCAGCCCCGGAAAACGGAGAATCAACATGGCCAATAACAGCTATTCTGGAAAGATGCCCCGCTGTTCCTTCTGCGGGAAGACGCAGGCGCAGGTGGCACGGCTGATTGCGGGTCCCAATGTCTTCATCTGCAACGAGTGCGTGGAGCTGTGCAACGATATCATGGGCGAGGAAGGCTTTCCCTTCGACGGGGAGAGCAGCGGCGCGCAGCCGGCCCGCAATGGCACCGGAAAGCGCGGAAAGCATGCCGCCGCCGGCCTGGAGCCCCCGCTGCCTTCGGAAATCAAGCAGACGCTGGATGAGTACGTCATTGGGCAGGAGCGGGCCAAACGGGCGCTGAGCGTGGCGGTGTACAATCACTATAAGCGCATCTCCCGCACGCAGAAGGACGGGGACGTGGAGCTGCAGAAGAGCAACATCCTGCTGCTGGGCCCGACCGGAAGCGGCAAGACCTATCTGGCCCAGAATCTGGCGAGGGTGCTGGATGTTCCCTTTGCCATCGCCGACGCGACCAGCGTGACCGAGGCGGGCTATGTGGGCGACGACGTGGAGACGATTCTGCTGAAGCTGATTCAGGCCGCAGACTGGGACATTGAGAAGGCCCAGCGCGGCATCGTCTATATCGATGAAATCGACAAGATCGCCCGCAAGGGTGAAAACATGTCCATCACCCGGGACGTCAGCGGCGAAGGGGTTCAGCAGGCCCTGCTGAAGATTCTGGAGGGAACCGAGGCCTCCGTTCCGCCCCAGGGGGGCAGGAAGCATCCGCATCAGGAAATGATCCGGATCGATACGACGAATATCCTCTTCATCTGCGGCGGCGCCTTTGACGGTCTGGTTCCGATCATCGAAAACCGAATCGGCAAGAAGACCCTGGGCTTTGGCGCGGAGGTGCAGAGCCAGCGGGATCCGTCCAGGACGGACGCGCTGAAGGATGTGCGGCCGGAGGATCTGACCAAGTACGGCCTGATTCCGGAATTCGTGGGCCGGCTTCCCATTGTCGTCACCCTGGACGGGCTGGACGAGGAGGCGCTGATCCGCATCCTGCGGGAGCCCAGGAATGCGCTGTGCCGCCAGTATGAGGCGCTGCTGGACATGGACGGCATCCGGCTTACCTTTGAGGAGGAGGCTGTGCGTGAAATAGCGCGGCAGGCGATCCAGCGCAAATGCGGCGCCCGCGGCCTGCGGGCGATCATTGAGGACTGCATGCTGGATACCATGTTCGAGCTGCCCGGCATGCCGGACGTGTCCGAGTGCGTCATCACCCTGGACGCGGTGACGGGAGGCAAGCCGAAGCTGATCCGGAACGCGGCGGGAGCTCCGCCTGAAAACATGGGAAAGCGAAAGAAACAGACAGACGCGTCCTGAGACGCGACGAAAGGATACTATGCCAAACCAGAAGATGATGGATCTGCCGATTATCCCGCTGAAGGGGCTGATGCTTTTTCCGGGAACGGTGCTGCATTTTGATGTGGGAAGGCCCAAGAGCATTCTGGCGCTGGAAAAGGGACTGACCGACGGACAGCGGGTATTCCTGCTCACGCAGAAAAAGGAAGAGGTGGAGGAGCCATCCGCCAGGGATCTGCGGGAGGTTGGCGTCATCGCCGAAATCCGGCAGGTGATGAACCTGCCCGGGGAAAACCTTCGCGTGCTGGTGGAAGCAGGGCAGAGAGGCATCCTGCAGGAGATGCTCAGCGAGGATCCGGTGCTGATGGGCCGGGTGCTGGTGCATAAGGATCGCGTGCCCCGCTCCGCGGAGTCCAGGGCGCTGGTGCGCACCAGCCAGGATCTCTTCGAGGAATTTGCGAAAACCTCGCAGCGGATCGGCCCCGAAGCGGTGGATACCGTCCGGGGCATGGAAAAGCCCGGGGAAATCGCGGATATGCTGGGGGCCAATCTGCTGACGAAGCTGGAGGAGCGTCTGGCGCTGCTGGAGGAGCTGGATCCCCTGAAGCGGCTGGAGAAAATCTGCGAAATCCTGATGCGCGAATCTGAAATGGCGGACCGGGAGAGGCAGATTCAGGCCCGGGTCAAGCGGCAGGTGGAGCAGAATCAGAAGGACTATTATCTGCGCGAGCAGATCAAGGCGATTCAGGACGAGCTGGGGGACCGGAACGATCAGGATACCAACGAGCTCCGGGAGCGGATGGAAAAGACGCCTCTGAACGAGGAGGCCCGGGCCAAATGCGAGAAGGAGCTGGACCGGATGAGCCGGATGGCTCCGGGCAGCCCGGAAAGCAACATCAGCCAGACCTATATTGAATGGATCCTGGATCTTCCGTGGGGCCAGGAGACGACGGACAACCTGGATCTGAAGCAGGCGAAGGCGGTGCTGGACCGCGACCACTTCGGCATGGAGGAGGTCAAGGAGAGAATCATCGAATACCTGGCCGTGCTGCGCATGAAGCAGGATATGAAGGGACCGATTCTCTGCTTTGTGGGCCCTCCCGGCGTGGGAAAAACCAGCATCGTCCGCGCAATTGCGGAGGCGGTTGGCCGGAAGTTCGTTCAGATGAGCCTGGGCGGCGTCCGGGATGAGGCGGAGATCCGGGGTCACCGGAGAACGTATATCGGCGCCATTCCCGGCAGAATCATTGCGGGCATGAAGCAGGCCGGCACCATGAATCCGGTGTTCCTGTTTGATGAGATCGACAAGATGAGCGGGGATTTCCGGGGGGATCCGGCCTCCGCCATGCTGGAGGTGCTGGACGCGGAACAGAACAACGCGTTCCGGGACCATTATCTGGAGCTTCCCTTCGATCTGAGCAAGGTGATGTTCATCACCACCGCCAACGATATGGAGGGTATTCCCGCCCCGCTGCTGGACCGGATGGAGCTCATTGAGGTGCCCAGCTACACGGAGCAGGAAAAATTCGAGATTCTTTCCAGACATCTGCTGCCCAAGCAGATTCAGGCTCACGGCCTGACGGCGGACGCGCTGACCGTGGATGAGGAAGCCATGCGCCGGATGATTGAGGACTATACCCGGGAGGCCGGGGTGCGCACGCTGGAGCGCACCGTGGGCAAGGTGTGCCGGAAAGCCGCCGTGTATATGCTGGAGCATGAGGAAAAGCAGGTGCACGTGGACGTGGCCCGGCTTCGCGATATGCTGGGCGCGCCGCGGTATCACCGGGATGACGTGGAAAAGGAACCCCGGGTGGGTGTCGTCAACGGGCTGGCCTGGACCTCCGTCGGAGGAGAAATGCTGGAGGTGGAATGCACCTCGATGCCCGGGAAGGGCGCGCTGAAGCTGACGGGCCAGCTGGGAGACGTGATGAAGGAATCCGCGGAGGCGGCCTTCAGCTGGGTTCGGGCCCACAGCGAGGCGCTGGGCATTCAGCAGGACTTCTATCAGCAGCTGGATATCCATATCCATGTGCCGGAGGGCGCTGTTCCCAAGGACGGCCCGTCCGCGGGCGTGACGATGACCACGGCGCTGGTCAGCGCCCTGACGGGGAGACGGGTTCGCCAGGATGTGGCGATGACGGGTGAAATGACGCTGCGGGGCAGAGTGCTGCCCATCGGCGGACTGAAGGAAAAGACCCTGGCCGCCTACCGCGCGGGGATGAAGACGCTGGTGATTCCGGAAGACAACCGGAAGGATCTGGAAAAGGTGCCGCCGGAGGTGCTGGAGCGCTTTAAGGTCGTGCCGGTGAGCCAGATCCAGCAGGTGCTGGAGGTCGCGCTGCTGCCGGACTGAGCTCCGTGCCGGGCCTCCGGCTTCCGGAGCACGCCCCGGGGAAGACCGGACAGGGAAGGACAGAAGGACGGGAGGAGACAGCATGGAGATCAATTCGGCTGATTTTATCACCTCCCTGGCGGCATATGGGGATTTTCCGGGCAGGGGACTGCCGCAGATCGCCGTCGTGGGAAAGAGCAACGTAGGGAAAAGCACGCTGATCAACCGCCTGTGCCGCAGGAATAAGCTGGCCAGGACAAGCTCCACGCCCGGGAAAACCCGTCTGATCAATATTTTTCTGATCAATCAGGCTTTTCACCTGATCGATCTGCCCGGATATGGCTTTGCGAAGGTGGACAAGAAGGAAAAGCTGCGCTGGGGGACGATGATGCAGGATTATTTTACCACCGCGGAGGAGCTGAAGCATGTGCTCTGCCTGGTGGATATCCGGCATGAACCCACGGAGGACGACCGGACGATGAACCGCTTCCTCCGGGAAACCGGCATTCCCTTTACCGTCGTGGCGACCAAGGCGGACAAGATCAGCCGCGGGGCGCGGAGCAAATATCTGGCGCCGATCTGCCGGGCCCTGCTGGTGCAGCCCTGGGAGATCATCTGCTTCAGCGGAGAGGACGGCACGGGCCGGGAGCAGCTGCTGGAGACGGTGGAAGGAATTCTGGCGGAACCGGAGGAAAAATAGGGTTTGCCTATTGCACAGGCCCCTTTTCGGTAGTATAATTCCCGCCGTAGAGCCCGCCTGGTCAAGAAAGTGGATAGCCTGTGGGAGATCTCTTTTGTCATGTGGGAACGCGGGGTGGAGCTGTGGCTCTCCTGTGGGTTTCCAGTGGGGACGTTCGCTCTGCAAGTGGATGCATTAACCGCTCGGGTGGTAAAAGGAGGAAAAAACATGCGGCTTGTGAAGTGCCCTCGCTGCGATTTGAACTATATCCTGGAAGGAGAAAAGCTGTGCAAGGTCTGCCAGCGCGAGATGAAGGGAGACAGCCGGGAGGAAGAGGTGGAGCTCTGCAGCATCTGCAATGAGGCGCCTGCGCTCCCGGGGAAGGACGTATGCCTTTTCTGCCTGAAGGAAATGAACAAGAGCAACAGCACGCCGGACGAGGAGCTGTCGGAGGGCGAAACCGTGGATACCGATACCATCGGAGACATGGATGCGGTCAGCGGGATGGATGAAATCATTCCGGATGTGGAGGAGGATTCCGAAATCCCCAGCCAGGAGTTCGGCGAGATTGAGAACGAGCTGAGCCTGGATGACGTGATGGAGGATGAGGAACGTCAGGCGGAAAAGGACGAACAGGAAGAGGATCTGTAACCGTCCTGAGGCGCCGCAGAAGGAGAAAAATGAGCCTGTTTGCCATTGGGGACCTGCATATGTCCGGAGGCGCGGATAAGCCGATGGACGTATTTGGTGCGCAGTGGGACAGGCATTTTTTTCATATTGAGGAGAACTGGCGCCGGACGGTGACGGAGGAGGATACGGTGCTGATTCCCGGGGATATCAGCTGGGCCATGCAGCTGCGGGAGGCGCGGCAGGATCTGGAGATCATCGGGCGGCTGCCCGGAAGAAAGATCCTGTGCAAGGGAAATCATGATTACTGGTGGAGCTCCCTGACCCGGGTCCGTGCCGCGCTGCCGGCCGGCATGTCCGCGCTGCAGTTTGACGCGGCGGATCTCGG
>ODAJ012168061.1_pt1 | contig 11736 bp, 16 predicted proteins | sample 1539241 | NCBI WGS metagenome assembly ODAJ01 (sample SAMN02144231, study PRJEB22623) | gut metagenome | biome: sheep rumen | host: Ovis aries | place: New Zealand | reverse complement strand
TAAAATATTTTAATTTTATTATTTATTATTAAAAAAGTAATAATTGTATTTTTAAATAATAATGTACTTATTTTATAATAATTTATATTAAATTATTCTTTATATAAATCTAATTCAGGTAAGATTTATTTGAAAATAAGCTAGAAAACTATAGATTAAACTAATCTATAGAAAGTCTATACATCATTTTAGACTTTTTGAAAAAATTATATAATTCTTTAAGTGATTTAAATTTATCAATCTATATATTAAATTCTTCCAACGACTTAATATATAAATCTTTAAATAAATTCAAATCAGGAAAAACTATATTCTTCTTTATATTTTTTACTTTTATTATATACTAATTATAAAACTCATATCCTCTTCTTGATATTTCTATAGATGCCTATATTGGATCAGGATAGTTAAATTTTCTAAATAAAAAATTACCAATAAAACTAGTATATTCAGGTTTAACTTTCATAAGTTTTATATTAAATATATTACATCGTTTTTGTAAATTATTAATAAATTTATTTCTACACCACTAATTATTTACTAATCTATTCCAATTACGATCTCTATCTTCTGTTTTATCTTTAGACTTAAAATTTAAATCCTCTATACTAAATATCTAACATTTATAATAAATTGCTTTATTAATTAAGTTTTTAGATATTTGTAATGTTTCAAAATTTCTTTTATTTGATATATAAATACGTTCTTTAGAATCTGAACTTAATCCTTTATCTTTTAATGAATTATCATAGTCATTTAATTTTTTAATAGATATTAATCCCGATTTAATTATATTAAATTCTGATTCAGATGTCCAATCTATAATAGACCATCCTATATAATTAGGATTCATATCTATAGATATTATACGATTCTATATCTATTCATTTTTAATATTATTCTTAAATATTATATCATCTACCTATATATAAACATAATCATTATCTATCTTATATGTTATAGGTATATCATCTAATAATTGATGTTTATAAATAGTTTTTAATTGTTGTTTTATATTGTTATGAAGTTTATTAGGTAAATGAATTATTATTTTTTGTTTATTGAGCTTTAGATTTATATAGGATAAATCAACTGATAATTTAAATTTCCTATTTCCATGAACTGATTTAGTTCCTGATTTCTTCTCACCATAACTACATAAAGGAACTAATTTATTCTATTTAAACTATTCTTTACTTATTAATCCTTTCAACCTCTAAAAATAATTCTTTCTGCCGCCAAATATAATCTTCTTATCTTTAACCAAATTATATAAATATTTCGCTTCATAATTTGCACTCTATATAAACCAACTATCCAATAAATATATATTATTTAATTTACTTAACTCTTCTAACTTATTCTTTATTCCTTTCTATAAATTATTAAACGCAACATGATATACAGAATTATATTGCTTAATATAATTATTAAGCAATAATTTATCTGACTAATTATCTATGTTATATTTAATTTTTATAGTTATCATATTATAATAAAATATTCTTTTTATTATTTATCTAAATCTTTTTCTATAATTTTTTCAATTTCTTTAAATTTATTTCTTCTATTTGAATAAAGTTTCATTGAAAAGTGATGTATTATACTAATTAAATCTTCAGTTAATTCATCTTGGAAATTTTTATTACTTTCTTCTAATTTATCTAAAATTATAATTTGCGTTCCATATTTAGCAAACATATTTTTAAAATAGTCAAATCCAAATCGTGTTAATCTATCTTTAAATGAAATATATATTTTATTAATTTTTCCATTAATTACATCATCTATTAATAAATTAAAATCTTTTCTATTTTCATTCATTCCAGATGCAATATCTTTATATATTTTATTAATTTGTACGCCATTAGATAAACAATAATTTTTAATTAATTCTATTTGATACTATAAATCATTAAATTGTTTAGTATTAGAAACTCGTGCATAAATAACATTATCCTTATTAATAGAACTTTCTTGTAAAATAGAATCTATATCATATAAATATTTTTTATTTGATAATTTTTTGTATTTAATTTTACCGGAATCTTTCCATGTTTTTAATGTTGTTGGATTAATATGTAAAATATTTTTTATTTCTTTTGCTGTTATATAATTCATTTTTCTAAAATTATTTTATATATTTATTAAACAAAAAGAATAATTTAATATAAAATATATAAATAATTTATAATATTATATATAAAATTTCTGAACTCTACCACCCTCTTTTCCTCATTAGTTTATTAGATTTATAAATTATAATTTATAAAATATTTAGTTAATGTTTATGGTTTCATCAAGGATTTAGAAGATTAAGTAGTTAAAATTTTTTCCATATATATAATATAAATCTATCACACCCTAAATACTAACATATTTATTATAGCAGGAAAACAGGGTTTAGTCGTTAAAATAAGTGCTAAAAAATACTAAAAATTGTTAATAAAAATAGACAAAAAATAAAGGAAATATTTGTTAGATATTTCCTTTAAAAATAATTATTAAATTATAAAATATATAATTGAAGATATTAGTGTAAGAATTAGTGTTGTTATTATTGAATTAATTGTATAAATTGTTTTTTTAGATTCAAGAACTGGTGATATTTCCCAGACTGCTAAATAACGACAACTAAATGGATTATTTTCTGTTGGATCTTCTATATGATAATATGTTGGAATTTTTATATTATTTTTAAAACCTAAGTTATCTCTTAAATATTTTGATATAAAAAATGATGTTTCATTTAATTTATCCATTATTTGCCATTGTTGTCCTTTTAGTTGATACTCTTCTGGAATATCAATAACATAAACAACCTTTGTAAAATTATCAGTGGTTCTAAGATTGAATTGATTAAACAAACTTTCTCGATCATTATTTTCCTCTTCTATAACTTTAGGAAATAATTTTTTTGCTTTTTTATCTTGATAATATTGTTTATATTGTTCTTTTAAATTAAACCACCAATTAATTATTTTTTCTTTAATATATTTTATATTCATTTTTAATTAATAAAAATTTTTTGAAACTTCTTCATTTACAGATTCCTGAAACATTCCATATAATTCATGATGTTTTTTCTGTAATTTTTTAGTAATTATATCTTTACCTTTATATAGATAATTTTTAACAGTAGATTCATTTAAATTCAAAATATCTGCGATTTCTCTGATTTTTAAATCTTCAATAAGTTTCATTTTCAAAATCTTTGTATAAATACCACCAAGATTTTCTATTTCATTCAAAGAAACGTCATACATACGTTGTGTCAATTCCTGATAATTATGTGCAACCAAATTACCATTATCAACAATATATTGTGTAGAATTACTTACAGTTGTACCTGTATGCAAAATAGCACTGTCATAAATGTTAGAAACATCTTGATTGACTACATTCAGTTTCTTTAATCTGCTGATTTCACAAAGACACAAATTTTTGCAGATTTTATAAATCCAAGTACTAAATTTAGCCTTGTTAAAATCATAAGTTTCTTTATATTCCCATGCTCTCTCAAATGTCTCACATGCTATATCAGAAGCCTTATCCCAATCTTGTACAAATTTAAACGCATATCCTTTTATTCCAAAATAATAACGTTCCCAGAGTTTATTAAAATTTTCATGAGTCGGATTTTCAATAAAAATTTTAACTAGTTTTTCATCAGTTTTCATCTGTGAATCTTTCTTTTTCTGATCATTATCTTCTATATTATTTAATGCAATAGTATTTACCACCACTTTGTCATTAATACTACGAAGATCATTCAACAACTGCTCTTTTTCAATATCTGTCGTTATAATCATAATTTTTAATATATTATAAATTTTTCAATAAATGTATTTAACTTATTATTCTGATATTCTAAAGAACACCATAAAGGTTCTTTAACACGTTTAGACATAAATCCTAATAATATAAATTTAAGTAAATGAGGATATTTTATATTATCAGGGAAGGTCGACACAATATTTTTTATAAGTATTTTATTTATTTTTAAATCATTTAAAATATCATAAGATATTAACTTATTTTCAATTTTATCACATAATTTTTCATTCTGCTCTATATACATATATAAACTCAATAAACGCTGCTCAACTGATTTATATATATCATTATATGTAAATATAGAATTATTAATAATATCATCATAAATTGATTCTAAATTAATAGATTTTTTATTATTCTCATCATTTAAATGATTTAAAATATTTTTTTGAAAAACAGGATTTTGTATTTTAACAATACGATTTATAAAATTATCATTATCTTTAAATGTTAATACAAGACCTTCTATATTATCATTAAATTTAAGATTAAATATTTTTGTAGCATAATCCCATATTTTTTCTTGATCATCTTTATATTTCAAAAATTCTGTAATATTATCATCTGTTAAATTACCACTCCATAAAAAATCAGGTAAAGAAACATTTATATATTCTGCTATTTCTTTTAACTTATCTAATGATAAAACATGTCCAGCCTTTGAAAAACCAGATAATAATACTATGTTATTTTTAAAATTATTATAACTGATTAAATGATTCTTCTCGTCACTGAATATTTCAAAATTCAATAACATGAAATTATTAAAATACTCTTCATATTTCTGTAAATATAAATAAGCATTATAATAATCTGCATGCAATAACATATCTATATTTTTAAGCTCTCTGTTAGAACGCTTACAAATATTATTACTTCTTTTAAAAAATAATATATGATTATTTTCTGAAACCACTTGTAATGCAGTCCCATCTAATTTTTCGGAAACCTCACAATATTTTTTCATAATATCATAAATAGGTAACCGCTTACTATTTAAAAAATCATATAAATGTTGCATGCTAACTTTAATCTTTAATATTAATATAGATATGTTTATTAAATTATTCAGGCAAAGATAACTATTTTTTAATAATAATAAAAAATTATAATATTAAAAATTGTTAAAAATTAAATTTAATTAATTAAAATATAATTTTTATGACCACACACAGGACACTCTATATATTGGTCTTGTCTTCCATAATTAGTTTCAGAATATTTTATATCATCTTTAATATACTCTAATATAGATTGGCAAGACTCACATATCAATCTTTTTCCATGATGTTCTTCAATTATTTTCATATTTTATATATTCATCTGATTTTTTTACAATTCATTATTTTGACATCAAATTAACTTAAGTCTATTATGAACTTCATCAATTTCTAGTTTATCCTTATGATGTTCAAAAGACATAACTGTTTTACGGCTTCTTAATTCTTCTATAGATATAGAACAATAAAAATTCGCTATTTTCTTGTGTTATGATTAGCCTTTGTTATTTAATTCTTTAATTTTAAGATAATCAACAACCCAAGAACAAGCACCATTACAAAAAACAGTAGTACCAAAGTATCTTGTACAGATATGGGGATTTCCCCTCGGACGTTCCCTCCATGGACAAGTTTCCATTCTATCTTGAATATCTTGAATTTCTTGAATTTCTTTCTGTGTCATAGTTGTTTTAAATATTTAATGTATTCTTTAATAATAAAATTTGACATATCATCAGGATGTATAAAATCTAAACTTTCTAAATTACGTTTTAATTCAGAATCATCCCATAAGCCCCATTCATTTCGTATCCACCTTCCTAATGTATGGTGTACAGATATTGCTGAATTTTCTAATAGATAATTTTTGTCTTCATTTGAAAGTATATTATCTAATTCATTTATAGCTTCTTTTAAATTAACAGGAATCATAGTTTATATATTAATTCTCTTTTAAAGAATTTAAAATTTTTGTTATTAATTCTTTTGTATTAGGATGTATATATTTTGAATCTTTACAATTATTCCACCAATTTATTTCATCTTGTATGGTAAAACCTTTGCCATTATATGTTCTTCCTGCTGCAACCCAGTCAGCAACCAATTCTAAAACATATTTTTTAGGGATTTCTATGCATGTAGTTCCATTGTCATAATTGTCAGTCCAATATTCATAATGATGTGGATTATGACCTTTATGATGTTGCCATGCTTTTGAATAACCGTTTTCTTGCTTAATAACTGGAATAGGTGATTTTTTACCACCTTGATAATACTTTACAGATTCGGAAAATTCAGTCCAAGAAAATTTACTTAAATCGTGCGTAATTCCTTGCCATATAATTCCCAATTTATAACAATAAATAAAAACCCAATATTTATGAATAATAACGGTTTTTAAATGTCCAAATATATTCTTAATTAATTTCATGCATAATATATTATTTTTTACAATATTTTTTTAAATCTTCTACATTACTAAATTTATTACCATTTTCATGCCATGCATTTAAAACTAATTTAGAATTTCTGGAAACTTCAAAAAATATATGTTCAGGTTTATTTTTATTAGATCTAAAAACCATAACTCTTTCATATATTAAAGTATTTTCAGTTTCTTTTACGGCAAAAGGATAAACATAATTATCGCAAAGATAATTATCTAAATCCCATTTTGTAATTTTTCCAAAAGAATTAATACGTGGTCTCATTTGTAATTGTTTTTATAAATATAACTTATTTTACAAATGCAAATTTAATACTTTTATTTTATATAATAAAAATATTTAATATAATTTAATATATTTTAATATAATTTAAATAATTTTTTCAATATATTTTTTCAATTCATTTAGATCATTTATATACATTTGTTTTTCTGTTGTATTTGTAATATAATCTAATTCTTTTTTTAATGCATTATTTTGTTTTAATAATTCTTCTTTTTCTTCTTTTGTACATTTAGACATTGGTGTAGATATTAATTCAATAGGTAATTTATATGAATCCATATCAATTTTTATATCTTTTTTTGACTTATTACGAATTTTAAGTTTACCATTACATATTAATTCTATAAATTTAATCAGATTTTCATTTTTAATTAATTTTTCTTTAATTATTTTAACTAATATTTTTTTACGTTCTGTATATATAGTTAATCTGTAATTTACAAAATATTCTATTAATTTTTCTTTTGTTTCAAAATGTACAAGTTTATTATTTTCATCTAAAACCCATAGCAAATCATTGGGAATTTGTTTTATTAATTTAAATTTACTAATAATTTTTTCTTCTCCATCTTCTTTTTTTAATAATGTATTTAATGTATTTTTAGGGAATATTATATTATATTTAATATTCCCGTTTTCTGATAAATCAATATATTCTTTTATATAATTATTATCTATAAATGAATTTAACAGTTTTTCAAATGCATTATATGTTATATCATATGGTAAATCTGTAATTGTTAGTAAATCTCTTGACTTATTAAATTTCCATTCACCATATGAATACCAATTTTCATTAATATATTTCCAGTTTTCATTTTTTATATTTTTCAAATATGGTTTTATAATAATATTATTTTTATTATTATTTTTATGTTTTAGTATATAGATACAATAATCTATAATATCTATAGGATTATAAGACATTGTATGAAATGAATAACCGTTTGCAATTCCCATACTTAAATTACTTAAAATATTAGGAATAATAGGCAAATATTTTTCTGGTTCTACTTTTTGTCCTTCTTCTATTTTAAATTTTAATAAATCATAATCTATACCATAAATTAAATCAGCCCATTTTGATTTACGAATATACAAATATCTTGGAGAACCTGCTTCTGGTGATCTTAAAATTCCGCCTTGACCTTCTATTTCTAATGGATTATAAAAATTATAAAAGTCTTTTGAAATTGTGCATATTGTTCCTATTAAACTCATATCACCATGCGCATATAATGATAATTTCATAGTATCACCTACAAGACTTAGCAATTTATATGTTTTACCATCTTTTAATGAACCAGTAAACATAGCATTTATTATTTTTCTGGCACCGGGTTTTAAACCGTCACATAAAGATGGAATAGCTCTTTCTGCAACAGTAAAATTTGAAAACTCTTTATATTGAGTATTTAAAAAATTTGTAATTGTATTATTTAATTTCTTATATTCCATTATAAATATTTTTATTTTTTATAAAATAAATTAGTTAGCTTCTCATTAATGTTTTTCTTATATTAGAATTATTTCCAAACCATTTTGTAAACATTATATCTGCTGTTTTATCATATTCAAAAAACATGAATATAGGATTTTTCATTGTTTCTTTTGTTTCTTCATTATCCAAACCAGATAAACCTTTAACATACTTTATCATATAATTTTTTAGTTTAGATTCATCTTTTTTAAAATCATTTATAGTATAATATTTTTTAGATATATTTCCTTTTTTTGCTATTATAATAGGTGTTATACTTCTACATATTATATTATGTTCAAACAATTCTGGCCAATGCTTAAAAAATAACAATAATAACGCACATATTCTGTCTCCGTCTATATCTGCATCTGTAGATATAACTATTTTACCATAATTTAATTTTTTTACATTTAATGGTTCTCCAAAACTTAAACCTATAATACTTATCAAATCATTAAATATATCATTTCCCATTATTTGTACAGGAGACATATTTAATGAATTCGGAACAACGCCTCTCATAAAATATGCAGCTTGTGTCTGTGGGTTTCTTGCAGCTCTTACACCGCGACCTGCAGAATCACCTTCATAAATAAACAGCATTTTTTCTTCTGCTTTCCTGCTGTTTGCAGATAAAAACTTATCACTGCGTTTTAAACCGGTTTTTGCTTGTTTATTTAATTTCCTTAAAGTCTTTTGATCTTCTGCTTCTGATTTTTGTTTATACCAGTCTAATATAATATTTTTAATTTCAGATTTTATTATTTGTTTTAAAACCGAATCTGCAATAGAAAACTTATATTTTGGATTTGCTGAAAATGTTTCAACTTGATTTGTTAATTGTTCTTTTGTCTGTGAATCATATGCAGGATTATTAATTTTAAATGTTCCAAAAATAGAATATTTGTTATCTATATTTTTAGATGTCAATTCTATTTTTTCTTTAGATGAAAAATAATTTATAATATATTTGTTTATTTCATTCCTTACTGCTTTTATATGTGTTCCTTTAGAACACTCAGCACCGTTAACAAAAGTTACATTTATGCCATTATCTGGAAAAACCCAAACTTGCATTATTTCATCTTTTATTTTAATAAATTCATCTAAATTAATATAATCAGAATATAATTCTATATAATCTTCAAATGATTTAAATTTCCATTCAGATTTTCTTATAATTTTATTTTTATCTTTATAAATAAATTTAACTTTTAATCCTAAATTTGCTGCTGCTGCATCTATACAACGTTTTTCTATTAAGTTTATAAAATCTTCTGTGAATTCATTTCCACATTCAAATTTAGAAAAATCTATATTAAAACAACTTTCAGTAAAATGATCTTTACATGCTTTTATTTTTAAATCATTATTAATAGTCCTCATATTATTAGACCAAGATCTGAAAAATGATTTCTTTTTATCTGCTGTATATATAGAAAAAGAAGTAGAAAATATATTACATATTTTTGAACCTAAACCATTTGTTCCTATAACATCCCTGTTTTCTGTATCATCATAATTAGAAGATGTTCTTAATTGTCCGAATATAAATTCTGGAATATAAACTTTTGCTTCTTTATGCTTAACAACAGGAATTCCACCATTATCTTTTATAATAACAGCACCATGTTTTTCCATTGTTACAGATATTTCTGTCAAACCCATATTAGAAGTACGCCTATATTCATCACATGAATTAGATATAATCTCATCTAACAGCTTTAAAAGTGCAGGTGTATATTCTATATCAGCTAACACCATTTTAGCGTCATCTGATGAATATAAAAATAATTGTTTAGGTTCATTTTTTACAGATCCTATATACATTCCTGGACGTAATATAATATGCTCAATAGGATCCATTGATTTATAAGTCTCTTCTATTGTTTTTATCTTTTTCTTCATTAATAATTAAATATTATTATTTTTTAATTTTATAATTCTATTTATTATTTGTTTTAGTAATTGTTTTAGTAATTGTTTAATTTTACAAATTATAATTTAATTAAAATTAAAAAGGACCTGTTTTCAGGTCCTTTTTTAATTTTTATAATCTATTTAAAAATTTGGGTCTCTGTAATTTTCAGCTTTCCCAAGATGAATTGAACACGTTCCCCAACAATCTTCACCATGTGGCATCCACCTTTTATTTTTTCTGTATGTATAAACAGAACCTACACCTTCCCATCCAGTTCTATTATCATTAATAGATGCATATTTATTCATAACATTATCGGGAAGATAATCAGATGAATTTTCATTAACAATGATGGAATTCATATCTTCATGATCGATGTATGTTACTTTTATTTTTTTATTATTAAAAACTTCAGTAACTACCATTGCATATCTATCAGAACCTACAAACATAGTTGCAACCATACCGACTTTAGGATCAGTGTTACTCATACGGCAACTCATGCACTCATTTAAAAGATTGTAATGCATAATTCTTAATTTTTTTGTTTTATTAAATTCCAATCAAATAATGCAGAAACATGAAATTTTGGAGTAAGATGCACAGCTTCCATGAAAGTTTGCCATCCTTTTAAATCATTAGATATTTCCATCATTTCCAATTTTTCTTTTTCTTGTTAATCTTTACTTTTTGTTGATTTGAAGATTCGTAACGTTCGTAAATATTTACAATATTTTTCATACTAATATAATATTTAAAGATTCATATCCTTTAATGCTTCTTCAATAAGGTAGTCATTATAATCTATACCGTTATATGAACTCTCAATACCCGTATAAGAGGGTGAATGATGGTCTAAATTATTTGTATTCATATTTTTTTAAAATTTTTAAATTATTGATTATTATTTTTATTTTTACACTGCAAAGATAATACATTTATTTTAAATAAAAAAATTTATTAACTATTTTTAGTAAAAATAATAATTTTATATAAATATTTTACATATAATAATTAAAATAAATATTTAAATTAAATTTAATTTATCTTTGTATATATGAGTAAATTAGTCAAAAGACAATTATTATCAACTAATAGTATATCTAATATTATAAATAATGAAGACGGTTCTACTACTGAAATAATTCAAGAAGGTGATACAACTATTGAAAAAACAACAAAAGAAGAAGAAGGTACTATAACTATAAATACTGTTTTTATAGATGAAACTGGTGATATTACTGGAAAAGAAAATCAAGTACAGGATCCAGACGGTAACCAACAAACTCAAACAATAGAAGTTAATGAAAACGGAGAAGAGGTCGTTACCAGTTATACTATTGATACAAGTGAAAATCCAGATGGTTCAAAAACATTTAATGGTGATGGTGTAAATACAGAATATTATGCATTTGATGTGACACATGGTTTTATTCTTGATTTAAACTTTACTATTGATTTTGCGAATCAACCTGCCGGTCAAAATGAAAACCATCATAATATTATATGTATGAAAAGAAATACATCTACACCTTGGTATGGTTTCCAAATGCGTCAAACAGGAACAAATAAATATGTTCAACTCGGTACACAATTTGCAACAGGAAATAATTCTAATGTAACTGTAAATGCTGCAAGTGTTTCAGGAAATGTTGCAGAATATAATTTAAGAATTATATATGATCCAACTGCAAGTACAAAGCAATTTATATATATTAATATGGCAACAGGTGCAGAAGAACTTACATATAACAATACATTTCC
>ODAJ012165465.1_pt1 | contig 11738 bp, 11 predicted proteins | sample 1539241 | NCBI WGS metagenome assembly ODAJ01 (sample SAMN02144231, study PRJEB22623) | gut metagenome | biome: sheep rumen | host: Ovis aries | place: New Zealand | reverse complement strand
CTGAGGGTCGTCCCAGACGAGGACGTTGATAGGAGGCAGGTGTAAAGACGGTGACGTCAAAGCCGAGCCTTACTAATTGCCCGAGGCTTTTCGCAGCGTGCGAAGTTTTTCTTCTTACTGTCGCGGACACTTGTTGTAGGAAAGTGTTTTTTTTAAGGTTTTGCCTATTGTCGATGTCAACAACCCATTTTGGGTGATTATTGCGTCGGGGTTCCACCTCTTCCCATTCCGAACAGAGAAGTTAAGCCCGTCTGCGCCGATGGTACTGCAATGCGATGCGGGAGAGTAGGAGGTTGCCCATTTTCTTACACACGAGGCTTCACTGTCATTATTGATGGTGGAGCCTCTTGCTTTTTGCTGGTAACTATAATGCTATGAATACTATAGGTACTATAGAAACTATAGATACTATAGTTACTATGGTTACTATTTATTTCTTGTTTTTGTAAATTTTTGTATCTTTGCATTTAGAAATATATTACTATGCTTAGCAGATTAAAATATTTATGGATCTGGCTCACACGGATACGACATATATTAGGATTCGGTGTACAGTCGCCTGCTGACTATTCGTTTATTTGCGATGTCATCAATCAGCATCACAAGTATTATCAATATGACAAATTAGGGCGTGATGATGACTGGCAGAAAAGAAAACTTGGATTGTTATATTTCCGTATTGCAAATTGGCGACAGCCAGTCGTCATTGAGTCTGATGATTATATTGACTACTTACGTGAAGGCTGTCATTCTGCGACCTTTGGACGCTCGATGGAGATGGTAGTCGTTTCCTTAAGTAAAGTTGCTGACGAAGATAGTCTATGGGAGAAATATGACCGAATGGCTGATAATGGAGTCCTGATAGTCGAAGGAATATATAATAGTAAGGAATCTAAGGCTATCTGGAAGAATTTGTTGAAAAATATTCGTTCTCGCGTAACTTTCGATTTGTATTATTGTGGAATTATTTTCTTTGATACAAAGAGGTGTAAAGCCGATTATATCGTGAATTTTTAATGTCCAAAAAGTAAATTTTTATCTTTGTTAGCAAACGGCTATAAAAAAATAGATATAAAACTTGTAGATAAAAGAAAAATGATTATTTTTGCAGTCAAATAGGACAAACTAAGCATAAAGCAAACCTTATAATTTGAATAACTATGTATTGGACACTTGAACTTGCCTCTAAACTTGAAGATGCGCCATGGCCAGCGACCAAGGATGAGCTGATTGATTTTGCCATACGCTCAGGTGCCCCCCTCGAGGTCTTAGAAAATCTACAAGAGATAGAGGATGAGGGTGATGTGTATGACAGTATTGAAGAAATTTGGCCAGATTATCCTACAAAGGAAGATTTCTTATTCAACGAGGATGAGTATTAAAACATTAAAGCGATGAGTGTCACTCATCGCTTTAATATTGCTTTATAGAGACCATAACGTATATTTATAATATAGAGTGGACTATCTTAATATAGATAATATACAACGTAGTAAGAACGGAATAGAATATCATCCACTGCAGCCCTTTCTGCCTGCTAATGCCAGTGTTTTGTTCTTAGGTAGTTTCCCTCCGCAGCGTAAGCGGTGGTGCATGAACTTTTACTATCCTAATTTTATGAATGATCATTGGAGGATAGAGGGCGAGTTGTTTTTTGATGATCGTAACCATTTCGTATTGCCCGATTCCAAGTCATTTGATATTGAGGCAATCATTGCGTTTTGTCGACATGAGGGAATAGCTTTTTTTGATACAGCCAGTGCTGTAAGACGTTTGAAGGATAATGCCTCAGATGCTTTTCTGGAAGTGGTAGAGCCTACAGACATTCGTGCTTTGCTACAGAAAGTCCCTTTGTGCCAGTTTGTCGTTACAACTGGTCAAAAGGCTACAGAGACTATCTGCCAGTATTTTGGTATTGGCGATATTCCAAAGATAAACAACTCGGAGCCTATTCCCGAGGTTTACAATACGGCAGGGCATCAGGTAGAGTTATACCGACTCCCGTCCTCCTCCCGTGCATATCCTCTGTCGTTCGACAAGAAGGTAACAGCCTATCGAAAGATGTTTGAGAAAGCAGGGCTTCTTTAGAATACTGCTTTAGCTATTTCTTTAACGTTCTCCACTGCTCCAGTAGTGTAGAAGTGGATATTTGGTACTCCGTGGGCAATGAGTTCTTTGCATTGAGCGATACACCATTCTATACCCAATGCACGGACTTCGTCATCATTCTTGCACTTTACTGCCTCGTTGACGAGGTCTTGTGGCAGGTCGACATTGAAGGTCTTTGGTATAAGGTTGAGTTGTGATAGTTTATAGAATGGTTTTATGCCTGGGATTATCGGGATGTTGATGCCCTCTTGTCTTGCTACATACAAGAAGTTGAAGTATTTGTTATTGTCGAAGAACATCTGTGTCACGGCATAGTCGGCACCAGCCTCCACCTTTTTCTTCAACCAGAAGAGGTCGCGATCCATGTTAGGAGATTCTTCATGTTTTTCTGGATAGCAAGCAACACCATAATGGAATGGTGTGATGTCAGCCTTTATTGGAGAGCCATCTACGAATAATCCATTGTTAAAATCGTTGATTTGTCCTTCCAGTTCTAAAGCGTGTGTCCATCCGTGTTGGTGAGGTTTAAATTTGCTTTCATCTCTTGCCTTGTCACCGCGAAGCACCAGAAGATCGGTTATTCCGAGGTATTGCAGGTCGATGAGCATATATTCTGTTTCCTCTTTGGTAAATCCTCCGCACAAGATATGCGGTACTACGTTGATGTCGTAGCGGCTGTGTATAGCTGCTGCAACAGCCGAAGTGCCAGGTCTGCGGCGCAAGCTCTTGCGTTCAAACATGCCATTTGGCAGTTCTTTGTATGTGATGTCGCTGCAGTGTGTAGTGATATTTATATACAATGGATCATATTCTACCAACTGGTCAATGGCAGAGTATACGCTTTTCATACCTGTGCCCTTCACTGGTGGAAGGACTTCAAAAGAGAAGGCTGTCTTACTGCCTCCTCTTTTGATGTCATCTATAACAGCCATAGGCTTACGTTTGGGTTAATTGTTTCTCAGTTGTTTAGCTGCGGCAATCATGTTGATTAGTGCAGCCTTGGTCTCGTCCCATCCGCGAGTCTTGAGACCGCAGTCAGGGTTCACCCACAGACGTTCTGCAGGAATGAGAGCTTTCGCCTTATTTAGCAAAAGTGTAATCTCCTCAACGCTTGGCACACGTGCCGAGTGTATGTCGTATACGCCAGGTCCAATCTCGTTGGGATAGTTGAACTCCTGGAAGACATCGAGCAGCTCCATCTGTGAGCGAGAGCATTCGATGGTGATGACGTCAGCATCCATACGGGCGATATGCTCAATGATGTCGTTGAATTCGGAGTAACACATGTGAGTGTGAATCTGTGTCTCGTCCTTCACGCCACTTGCTGATAGGCGGAAGCTGTCAACAGCCCACTTCAGGTATTCGTCCCAATCGGCATGTCGTAGTGGCAGCCCCTCACGGATGGCAGGCTCGTCGATTTGTATCACCTTTATGCCTGCACTCTCAAGGTCTACAACCTCATCACGGATGGCAAGAGCAATCTGTTTGGTTGTCTCCGAGCGTGGCTGGTCGTTGCGGACGAATGACCATTCCAGAATGGTAACGGGCCCAGTGAGCATACCCTTTACTGGTCGTTTGGTAAGACTTTGTGCGTAGGTGCTCCATTCTACGGTCATTGGTGTAGGGCGTGACACATCTCCGAAGATGATTGGTGGTTTTACGCAGCGTGAACCATAGCTCTGTACCCAACCCTTCTGAGTGAAGGTGAAACCGCTGAGTTGCTCGCCGAAGTATTCCACCATGTCGTTACGCTCGAACTCTCCATGCACTAAGACATCTATATCTATTTCCTCCTGCCAACGAATGGCACGTGCTGTCTCTTCTTTAAGCAGTTGTTCATACTCCTCAGCTGTAATCTCGCCCTTGCGAGCCTTGGCGCGCCATGAACGCACTTCTTTAGTCTGTGGGAACGAACCAATGGTTGTCGTAGGGAAAAGTGGCAGATTGAGCAGTGCGTGTTGTTTTTTGGCACGCTCAGTATATGGGCTATGACGATTGATGTCATTGTCAGTCACAGCGGCGGCGCGCTTCTTCACGTTGTTGTTGTGTATTAGTGCTGATGTGCGCTTAGCCTCGATATCCTCTTGATTCTTTGCAAATGAAGCCTGAGCTTGTGCCGATGCATCACTGGAGACAAGTTCTGATATGGTGCTTAGTTCTTCTATCTTCTGATATGCAAATGCCAGCCAACGCTTGATTTCAGTTGGCAGTTTTTGTTCATTCTTCTCCTGTGACAGATCGTATGGCACATGTAGGAACGAAGATGAACCAGCCACCCATACACGGTCTGCGCCCAGTTTCTCCACAGCCTTGTTAATGATGTCGAGCGACTGCTTGTAATCGTTCTTCCAGATGTTACGTCCGTCAATAACTCCAAGTGACAAACTCTTATCCTCTGGTAGCGATTCCAACACATTATTCAGCTGTTTTGGTGAACGTACCACATCAATATGAATGGCATCTACTGGTAGGTTGACAGCCAGTTCGGTGTTTTCGTCCAGTCCGCTGAAGTACGTGGTGAGTATAATCTTTAGCTTTGTCTGTTTGCGGATTTCGTTATATACCTTATTATATACGTTCTTTATCTTGTCGTCGATGTCAAGAGCTAAGAACGGCTCATCTATCTGTATCCATTCTGCTCCAGCGTCCTCTATCGTTTTCAGTTGTTCAATATATACAGGCAACAGACGGTCTATAAGGTCGATTCGAGAGAATCCCTCCTCCTTCTCCTTACCCAAGAGTAGGAATGTCACAGGACCGATGATCACAGGTTTTGTCTCAATGCCCAATGCCTTTGCTTCTTTGTATTCGTTGGCAGCCTTGGTATCGGCAAGCGTAAATTGCTGGTCTTTAACAAATTCTGGAACGATATAGTGATAATTTGTGTCAAACCATTTTGTCATTTCCATAGCTATGACATCCTTACCTTCTTTTTGTTCGCCATGAGCCATAGCGAAATACAGCTCCAGCTTGTCGTCCTTCAGTGCGTCATAGCGTTCTGGTATAGCGCCGACGGCAAGAGCTTGGTCAAGCACTTGGTCGTAATACGAGAAGTCATTAGAAGGAATGAGGTCGATTCCCGCTTCTTTCTGTCTCAACCAGTTGTTTTTCCTTATACTCCTGGCAGTCTGTTCCAGCTCCTCTCGTGTTGCTTTGCCTGCCCAGAAAGCCTCCTCAGCTTTCTTCAGTTCCCTGTCTGCACCAATTCTCGGAAAACCGAGAACGTTAGTTTTCAGTCCTTTACTCATAGTCTTATGTTCTTTGTTTTTATTTGAATACGTAGGCTAAATTCGGATGCAAAGGTAAATTTTTTGATTAGATGGAGCAAATATACTACAATTTTTGGAATATAAAACTATGAAAGGTAAAATTCTTTCGTATTGTCAGAATATTATTCTATATTAACGACGAAGTGCAGATGTATAATTGTCAGGTGGCTACTTTTCCAGTTATGCTGGCAATAAAAGGGATAAAACGTCGTTATAGACATGTGTCACGACGAATTATCATACTAATATCCCTGTTTACCCTTGCTTTTGTGTCAGTGAGGGCTCAGTATGATCCGTTGTTCAGTCATTATTGGGCAATGGAACCCTCATTCAATCCTGCTGCTGTGGGCAAGGAGAACAAACTGAATGTCGCAGTGGCCTATGCCATTGATTTTGCTGGCTATGAGAATAACCCTCGTACAGCCTATGCTGGAGCTGACATGCCGTTACATTTCCTGCGTAGCTATCATGGCGTCGGACTCTCCATTTTCAATGACAAGATAGGCTTGTTTACCCATCAGAAGATAGCTGCCCAGTATGCCTATCGTTTCAAACTGTTGGGTGGCAGACTCGCTGTCGGTGTGCAGCCTGCACTTATCACCGAGACGTTCGACGGTTCTAAGGCAGACCCCGAAGATCCTGCAGATCCTGCCATTGTGAAGTCAGAGCTGGATGGTCATACCTTTGACCTGAGCGTAGGACTCTATTATACCCATAAAAACTGGTATGCCGGTGCCTCTGTTCAGCATGTCAATGCGCCAAAGGTCAGCCTTGGCGAAACCAACGAACTTAAGATAGATGCAACATATTATTTTACAGGAGGGTACAATATAAAACTGAGAAATCCGTTTTTAACAATACCGACAAACCTGTTGGTGCGCTATGATGGTCATGACCATCGTGAGGATATTGGTGCTCGTTTGCAATATAAGAACGAAAATAAGATGTTGTATGGCGGCGCATCGTACAGTCCGAAACATTCGGCGACGGTCCATATCGGTGGTAGCTTTCATGGCGTCAATCTTGGATATAGCTACGAGATTTATACCTCGGGCATAAAACCGGGCAATGGCAGCCACGAATTGTTGGTGACATATCAAACGGATATCAACTTTCAGAAGAAAGGCCGCAACAAACACAAGAGTGTGAGATATCTGTAAAGGTTACAGGTTAGAGGTTAGAGTTTAGAGTGAAATATAAACGAACAATATAAAAAAAGATAGATGAGAAGGATTAGAAGAATACTATCAGTATGTGCGGTTGCTGTAACGGCACTTGCACTTACGGGTTGTTTCGGAGGAAAATCGGCATCCTCGACCGGTAGAGGCGGTGAGGTTGTCGGAGTAGGTGGTAGCAGGAGCTTTAAGGAGCCTGCACCATACGGTATGACCCTCGTCAAGAGAGGATGGCTCAAAATGGGAGTCGACCAGCAAGACACCCTTTGGGGTAAGCAGACTCCAGTAAAGGACATCTCGGTAGATGGCTTCTGGATGGATGAGACAGAGGTGACAAACTCTGAGTATAAGCAGTTTGTTGCTTGGGTACGCGACTCCATTCTGCGTACTCGTATGGCAGATCCTTCATATGGCGGCGACGAGACATATATTATCACTGAGGATAAGAATGGTGATCCTGTGAAGCCACATCTCAACTGGCGTAAGAACCTGCCACGTAAGCCTAACGAGGACGAGCAGCGTGCCATAGAGAGTCTGTATACATACAATCCAGTTACGGGCGAAAAGCTGCTTGATGCCAGTCAGCTCAACTATCGTTATGAGGTTTACGACTATACTACAGCTGCCCTTCGTCGCAATCGTCTGGTTGCCAGTGAGCGCAATCTCAATACCGATGTGGCAGTCGACCCCAACGAAGTGGTAATGATTTCCAAAGATACCGCATACATTGACGACGAGGGACGTATTGTCCGTGAGACAATCAATCGTCCGCTGTCAGGTCCGTGGGACTTTCTCAATACTTATATTGTCAATGTCTATCCTGACACTACCTGTTGGGTCAATGACTTCCGTAACTCAGACAATGAGACATACCTGCGCAATTATTACAGCAACGCTACATACAATGACTATCCTGTCGTAGGTGTGACATGGGAGCAGGCAAATGCTTTCTGTGCGTGGCGTACTGACTACCTGTTGCGTGGTCTCGGTCCTGAGGCACGCTATGTTCAGCGTTACCGTCTGCCGACAGAGGCTGAATGGGAGTATGCCGCACGCGGAAGAAATCAGAGCGAGTTTCCTTGGGAAAATGAGGATGTGAAGAATGGTAATGGATGTTTCTATGCCAACTTCAAACCTGACCGTGGAAACTATACCAAGGATGGCAACCTCATTACCAGTAAGGTGGCTATCTATTCACCCAATACCAATGGTCTCTATGACATGGCTGGTAATGTGGCAGAGTGGACAAGCACTATCTATACCGAGGCAGGTGTTTCGGCAATGAACGACCTCAATCCACAGCTTGACTATAAGGCAGCCAAGGAAGACCCGTATCGACTGAAAAAGAAGAGCGTACGTGGTGGCTCGTGGAAAGACCCCGAGTCGTATATCCGTAGTGCATGGCGTACCTGGGAGTATCAGAACCAGCCGCGTTCCTATATTGGCTTCCGTTGTGTACGTAGTCTGGCAAGTTCGTCGAGTGAGGCAGCAAAGCAAAATAAGAAATCAAATAAAAAGAAGAGAAAATGACACAGTATAGTAAAATAAATATCGTCTATCGTTTGCAGAAATGGATGGACAGCGTGCCAGGACAAACCTTCCTGAACTATGCATATAGCTGGGGTGCGGCAATCGTAATCTTGGGAACACTCTTCAAACTGACCCACCTGCCAGGAGCCAATGTTATGTTGTTCCTCGGAATGGGTACAGAGGTCATCGTGTTCTTCCTCTCTGCCTTCGATCGTCCGTTCGACAAGACAGCCGATGGTCGTGACTTGCCAACACATGCCTTTGCAGAGGAAAATGCGGAAGGGCAGACAGTCGTTGCAGCACCTACCACAGGCCCAATCGTTATTGGAGGGCAACCGGCAGTTGCCGCTGCTGAGGGCGCTTCTACTGCTGCCGCAGCAATAGGTGGTACAGGTGGTGGTGGCGGTTCGTCCATTATCATCGGCTCTATTCCTACAGGAGCCGCTTCACAGCCTGCCGTTGCATCTGGCGCTGAGGCTGGCGAGAATGTAGCAGCAAACGCAGAGACCGTCAAGCAAGTAGCCTCTGAGATGGCAGCATCACTGCAGCAGCAGGGTTCTTGGATTGTAGGACAGCAGCAGAATACACCTGAGATGCAGGAGGCACAAAGCAATTATGTTGATGCCCTCAACTCACTTACAGAGATGTTGCAGAAGGTGAGTGCGCAGAGCGAGCGCCTGACACGCGATTCTGAGGAGATGGAGAATCTCAACCGTACGCTAACTGGCATCACAAAGATCTATGAGATGCAGCTCAAGGCCGCTTCGCAACAGGTTGGCACCATCGACCAGATTAATGAGCAGACACACAAGATGGCTTCTCTCATCGAACAGCTCAATAGCATCTATGGTCGCATGATTGAGGCAATGACTGTCAATATGAGGGTGGCTGCACCAGGTGCTGCACCGATAGGATAAGAAGGATATATACTACGTAGGTGCTATAGGTACGTACTATACTATAATCACTATAGGCACTAAAAAAATAAAAAAAATACAATGGCAATAAAGAAGAGACCGGTATCCCCACGCCAGAAGATGATCAATCTGATGTATGTCGTCCTCATGGCAATGCTGGCTTTGAACATCTCCACCGAGGTGCTCAATGGCTTCTCTATTGTTGAGGAGAGTCTCAATCGTACTACAGCCAACTCTTCAAAGGAAAACAAGGCTATCTTTGACGACTTTGAGCAGCAGATGAAGAAAAATCCAGCTAAGGTGCGTCAATGGTTCGAGATGGCTACTGCTGTGAAGGATATGAGTGACTCCCTCTTCAATTATGCTCAGGTTCTGAAAGAACAGATTGTGAGAGAAGCTGACGGTGACGACGCGGATCCGAGAAATATACAAAACAAAGACGACCTTGAGGCCGCCAGCCAAGTGATGCTTGCTCCTGGCACGGGTCAGGGAAAGAAATTATATGATGCTATCAACAACTATCGTACTCGGATATTGCAGTTCGTCAACGATCCTGTGCAGAAGGAGATAATTGCAAGCAACCTTTCTACCGACGTGCCCAAAGGCAAAGAGAGCGCTCTTGGCAAGAACTGGCAGGAGTATATGTTCGAGGATATGCCTGTGGCAGCTGCCGTCACCTTGCTCTCTAAGTTGCAGAGTGATGTGCGTTATGCCGAGGGTGAAGTGCTCCATTCGTTGGTTGCCAATATCGGATTGAAGGATATCCGTGTCAACAAGCTTGAGGCTTTCGTCGTACCAAATGCCACCAAGCTCTTCCCTGGCGAACAGTTCAGTGCCAAGATGGTTATGGCTGCGGTGGATACGACACAGGTGCCAGAGGTGTATGTCAATGGTCGTAAGATCAGTGGCGATACCTATAGCTTCAATGTGGGTGGAGTAGGAGAGTACAACTTCTCCGGTTATATCCTGATGCACGATGTCGAAGGTAATACCCTGCGTCGTGACTTCAACCAGAAATATCAGGTTGTAGCTCCGCCATTGGCTCCGACAGGAGCGACGTTGTCAGCCGATCTCATGAACGTTCTGTATGCAGGTTTCGACAACCCTATCAGCGTCAGCGTGTCCAACACGCCTCAGAGTTCTGTCTCTGTGAGCATGAGTGGTGGCTCGTTGCGCTCTACAGGTCCTGGCCATTATGTAGCTGTACCTTCCGCTGTGGGTCAGGATGTCACCTTCAACGTGTCGGCAAAGGGTAGGAGCGTGGGCTCGTTTACATTCCATGTACGTAAGTTGCCCGATCCAACAGCGTATATCTCCGTTGGAACCGACCGATTTAAGGGTGGTGGTCTGAGCAAGTCGGCTCTTATGGGTGCATCTGGTATCAAGGCAGCCATCGATGATGGTCTCCTCGATATACCATTCCGTGTGCAGAGTTTCGAGACGGTCTTCTTCGACAATATGGGTAATGCTGTGCCGTTGGCATCAGCAGGAGCCTCCTTCTCGGGTGCTCAGAAAGAGCAGTTCCGCCACTTGTCACGCAATAAGCGCTTCTACATCACACGAGTCGTAGCTGTCGGTCCTGATGGTATCACCCGTACATTGCGCTCTGCGTTGGAAGTTATTGTTAAGTAGTCAGAATAAATAATACCTAAAAATATGATACAAAGTAAAAGTATATCGGTAATGAAGGGTGTGGTAAAGGTTTCTTTACTTGTTTACCTTTTTACCCTTTTACCTTTAAATGCCAATGCTCAGCCTGCAGCTCGCAGGGCTCAACAACAGAAGGCTAAGCAACAGAATAATGCGAACAATATCACTACGCGCTCGCAGATCAGCTTCCCTGTGGCACAGGAGATGCCCGAGGATGTGGTGTGGCGTCGTGACATCTATCGTGAGCTCGACCTCAACGAGGATGAGAACGCAGGCCTATACTACCCAGTAGAGCCTATCGGTTCGCAGATGAACTTGTTCACATACGTATTCAAGCTGATGATGACCGGCAGATTGAAGGTATATGAGTATCGTCTCGATGGAAACGAGGTTTTTAATGACTCGGCAGCAGTAAAACCATTGAACTTCCTCGACAACTACCATATCTACTATGAGCGCAACAACGGACGCATCCGTCTTGACAATAGTGACATTCCTTCTCGCGAGGTTCGTTCTTACTATCTCAAGGAGAGTGCCTATTACGATCAGGGTACTGGCACGTTCCATCGTAAGGTTGTAGCACTCTGTCCTATCATGGCTCGTGAGGATGACTTTGGCGACATGGAGCAGAAATATCCTCTTTTCTGGATTCGTTACGACGACCTCGCACCGTTCCTCAGCAAGCAGACGATGATGACGAGCAATCTCAATAACGCTGCTACGATGAGTGTGGATGACTATTTCACCATGAACCAGTATAAAGGAAAAATCTATAAGACCACCAACATGCTCGGTCGCACTCTGTCACAGTATTGTCCTACCGACTCTGCGATGGCAAAGGAGCAGCGTAAGATAGAACAGGAACTGCTGGCATTCGAGAAGAATCTCTTTGGCGATCAGCAGAAGAAGGACTCGCTTGACAGCATCGCTGCTGCCGAGAAAGAGTTGAAAGCTCCTAAGAAGAGTCGCTCAGGTCGTCGTGGAGGCAGCAGCGTACGCAGCTCTCGCCGCTCTGGTGGCTCCAATGTCTCTTCTGGTTCAGCCGCTCGTGTGTCTGTTCGTAGGGAAAGACATTGATAGTTCATAGT
>ODAJ012081863.1_pt1 | contig 11738 bp, 6 predicted proteins | sample 1539241 | NCBI WGS metagenome assembly ODAJ01 (sample SAMN02144231, study PRJEB22623) | gut metagenome | biome: sheep rumen | host: Ovis aries | place: New Zealand | reverse complement strand
GCGAAAGTCATTGGGATGCCTGTGGGGTTATCCTTTTATTTTCCGTGACAAGAATCCAAATCCAAACAGGATTCCGAAGACCAAATATCGTGACGAGGACGAACAAGCCATCACGCAATGGATGAAAAAGAATCTGCTGGTTCTTGTTGTGCCAAATGCCAATTATGAAGACGATGAGCTGGAACTGATAGAGACTTTCAATCCGCCTTTGAATCTGGACAAGAACCACAATGTGATAAATCTTTCCTATCGTATGAAGATTAAGGAATTGAGAAATCGCGGGGTAGAAGAATAATTAGTTTATGGCTCAGCGGAAATTCAAAACCAGCGATGTTATTATCATTGTTCTATTCTTTTTTCCGTAACTTTGCACACGTATGAAAAACGCTTAAATAGTCATTCAACACTATGATAACAGAGGGGAAATACAGACACACCTATACATCTACGGCCTCGGACATAACGCCAACCTACAGGCTTACGCCTAATGCGTTGCTGATGTACTTCCAGGACAGTTTCGCACGACTGATGACAATCCACGACGTGGCAGCTTTCGACATTGTGAAGCAGCACAGAATGTGGGTAATCACAGAAGTTCAGATTGACATACAGCCGACGGTGGCCTACTGGTCGGAGGATTTCACGGTGGAGCTATGGGTGAGCGAGCTCACGTCGCTCCGTATCTACTGCGACTTCCGCATCTTCCGCAAGGACAACGGGCAGCTGATAGCCTCCGGTACGAGCCAGTGGAACATCCTGAACCTCGACACCAAGCGGCTCGAAACGACCGACTTCCTTGCTGACAGGCTCAAGGTGGTGCCCGAGCTGATGACGGAAAGCCACAAGAAAACGCGCTTCCCCAAACCGCAGTCGGTGGATATGCAGATGGAACACCGCGCAACGCGCCTCGACCTCGACTTCAATTTCCACGTCAGCAACCGCAGCTATGTCAGCATAGCTCTGCTGACGATGCCCGAGGAGGTGCTGGCTACGCAGACGTTGGCCTCTCTCACCGTGCACTGGCTCCACGAAACCTATCTTGACGACACTCTCTTGTGCACCATGTCGCGCACAGCTGACGACGGCTACCTGCACAAGCTGACCAATGCCGAAGGGGTAGTGGTCTGCGAACTGCTGAGCAGATGGCAGCCGCAACCCGAAGCGGCGGATGTGAGCGAGGTGCTGAACAGGGATTTATAGCAAAACCGAAACCGGGTGGGGCGATTGTCCCGCCGTTTCAGACAAGCAATCAACTGGTGGAATATCGTTTTAGACTCAGTAACGAATATGACAGAGAAGGAAAAGATGCTGGCAGGGCTGATTTATGATGCCAACTACGACAAGGAACTGCTGGCCGAACGTGCACGCGCCAAGGACCTCTGCTACGATTATAACCATCTGCGCCCATCGGACAACGATGCACAGCAGGCTCTGATGCGCAGGTTGCTCGGGCGAACGAAGACTAATTTCACCATAGTTGCCCCGTTCTGGTGCGACTATGGATATAATATTGAGGTAGGAGAGAATTTCTTTGCCAACCATAACCTTGTCGTTCTCGACGGTGCAAAGGTCATCTTTGGCGATAATGTCTTTATTGGGCCAGACTGTGGCTTCCATACGGCGGGCCATCCGATAGACTTTGAGAGGCGCAATCAAGGGCTGGAGTATGCTCATCCCATCACCGTTGGCGACAATGTGTGGATAGGTGCAGGCGTGCAAGTGATGCCCGGCGTCACCATTGGTTCCAACGTAGTCATCGGCGGGGGCAGTGTGGTGGTGAAAGATGTTCCCGACAACTCTGTCGCCGTGGGCAATCCCTGCCGTGTGGTGCGCCGGATTACGGATGCAGACAAGGCGAAGTCAGGCCAGGTCGAGGTGTAGCGACTCGGCAAGTTTCTTTATCTGTGGGTTCTCGTTGCGCAGCTTGTCGAACAGTTCGCGCCTTGTGAGCAAGGGGCGTATCTCATCTTGCTCAGCCATACGCACCGTGAAGTGGATGCTTCCGTTGTGGAGCGAGTTGCAGAGGGTGGCGCGTATGCGGCCCTTTATGTTGTTTATCTCGTCGAAGAGTATGCGGCTCTCGGCCAGCACCTCGACATTGGGATAGTTGGTGATGGCTGGTCGCAGGTTGCGTAGCCTGCTGGCAATGCTCTGTAGCTCGGAACGGGAGGCCATGCGGTTGCACATGGCGCGCCATTGAAGTTGCAGTTCCTCGTCGGTGAAGTCTGTCCGCTCGTCCTTGTTCTCTATTTCGGGTTCCTTGACGTAAGCCGGTTTCTTCTTCTCTTGTTCCACGAGGTTGCGGAACGACATACCTACGGCACCCAGTTTCAGCTTAGGTGTTTTTGTAGTCGTGGCTTGTCTGTCGTTGTTTGAGTGGGTGTCAGAGAGTGTGGTGCCCCCATTTGCAGTGGCACCGATGGTTTGCTGTGCTGCCGTCGGTGTGTTGGCAGCCTGCTGGTCAGTGGTGTTTGCCCTTTCGTCGGAGTGTCCGGCCCCGGCCACCTGCTTAGCCGGTTGAGGCTGAACGCTGCGAAAGAGCTTCTTGAACAGGGATTTCAGTCGCTTGGGGCTGCGCCCCGCGGCAGGCGTATCGTCGTCGGGCTGAGTGAGCTGAGCCACTTCGATGAGTGTCAGCTCAACCAGCAGGCGCTTGTTGCTCGACTGCTTGTACTGCACGTCGCAGCGATTCATCAACTGCAATGCCTTGTAGAGGAAGCTCACCGGGCATCGCTGAGCCTGCTCCTTGTAGCGTTGGCGTTGCTTGTCGCTCACCTCGAGCAGCGGCAGCGTGGCCTCGTCTTTTGCCATCAGCACGTTGCGAGTGTGCAGTGCCAGTCCGCCTATGAGCAGTCCGCCATCGAAGCCGCGGCTCAGGATGTCGTTCAGCCTCACCATCAGGTCGCTCACCTTGTTCTGCAAGGCCAGGTCGAGCATACTGAAGTAGTTGTCGGCATCGAGCACGTTGAGGTCTTCGATTACCTTCTTGTGGGTAATGTTTCCCTGCGAGAAGCTTGCCACCTGGTCGAACACTGACAGCGCGTCGCGCATACCGCCGTCGGCTTTCTCGGCAATCACGGCCAGAGCCTCGTCCTCGTAGCTGATGCCCTCCTTCTGGGCCACCATCTTCAGGTGCTCGATGATGTCGGGCACGCTCATTCGCTCGAAATCATAGATCTGGCAGCGCGAGATGATGGTTGGAAGTATCTTGTGCTTCTCGGTCGTGGCGAGTATAAAGATGACGTGCGAGGGTGGTTCCTCGAGGGTTTTGAGGAACGCATTGAAGGCCGCAGTTGATAGCATATGCACCTCGTCGATGATAAACACCTTGTATCGGCCTACCTGCGGCGGTATGTGGGTTTGCTCCATGAGGGTCTTTATGCTCTCAACCGAGTTGTTAGAAGCGGCGTCGAGCTCAAAGATATTGTAGGAGCGTTGCTCGTTGAAAGCCTTGCAGCTCTCACACTCGTTGCAGGCCTCGCCCTCGGCAGTGGGGTGCTCGCAGTTTATAGCCTTGGCAAAGATGCGGGCACAGGTGGTCTTTCCCACCCCTCGGGGGCCGCAGAAGAGGTATGCGTGGGCCAGTTTGCCGGTGCGCACAGCGTTCTTCAGGGTAGTGGTTAGCGCCGTTTGTCCCACCACAGAGTCGAAGCTCATGGGGCGGTACTTACGCGCTGAAACTATATATTCCATGTTTTCAATTTGTGAAAATACTCCACAAAGTTACAAAAACGAGAGCAATGAGGAGCAAAAACAGCTTGCTTTTTTGTTCTCATGGCCGAGTGCAGACAACTTGGGAGTACTGTCAAAGTAACGATTAAGCGAGGGCAATACAAAAAAAAGGCTGAAAAGTCTTCTTTTTGTGATTTGCCGAGCGTTAGTTACTTCTGAAAAGTTACGATTAAGCGAGGGCAATACAAAAAATAGAAGGCTGAAAAGTCTTCTTTTTGTTATTTGCCGAGCCTCGCTGAATCTGCTGCCACTTGCCAAAGAACGCAAAAAAGCACACTCTTTTGCACTGCATTGCACTCGTTTTTCCGTAATTTTGCAGTCCGAAGGACGCGTAATCATTCAATCATACAATCAGTTATGGACATCAGGGAACTGCAAATCCGATACAGCAAACTGCCTCAGGCCAAGGCTCTGCTGAGCTTGCTCGGCAATGACAGCAGGCAGACCGTGCAGCTTCAGGGGCTCACAGGCTCGGCGGCACCGTTGTTTTTCAGTGGTGTGGCCCAGCTCATGGAGGTCAGCCGCAACCAGAGGGCTATGGTCTTCATACTCAACGATGCCGACGAGGCGGGCTATTTCTACCACGACCTGACGCAGGTGATGGGGTCGCGAAGGGTGTTGTTCTTCCCTTCGGGTTATCGGCGTGCGGCAAAATACGGGCAGCGTGATGCCGCCAATGAGATCTTGCGCACCGAGGTGATAACCTCGCTGTCGGCAGCCGAGCCTGTCTTTGTGGTGACAAGCCCCGAGGCGGTGGCCGAGAAGGTGGTGTCGAAGAAGAACATCGACGAACGGCGGCTCACCATTGCGCAGGGTGAGACCCACAATCTGATAGCCTTGGAGCATACGCTGGTTGACTATGGGTTCCAGCAGACCGACTATGTCTACGAACCTGGACAGTTTGCGCTGCGCGGAAGCCTGCTCGACGTCTATTCCTTCAGCAGCGAGCAGCCCTTCCGTATCGATTTCTTCGGCGACGATGTGGAGACTATCCGCACCTTCGAGGTAGAGACACAGCTGTCGGTCGACAAGTTGCAGTCTGTTACCATTGTGCCTGAGCTGAGCCAGCTGGCCGACGAGAAGGTGTCGCTCTTCGAGCTGTTGCCTGCCGACAGCGTTCTCGTGGCACGCGACTGGGTGTTCGTCCGCGACCGCGTTGCACAGATTTATGATGATGGGTTCTCGCGCCAGGCTGTCACCGAACGCACCGAGGGCAAGACCGAGATGGAGCGGCAGCAGATAGAGAGCGAGATGCGCAGCGAGAGTCAGCTGCTCACCAGCTCGCAGCTTGTGGCAAGCATAGAGCCGCTGCGCAGGGTGGAGCTGCTTTCAGCTGGGGCGAAGACACCTCGGGGAGATGTCATAAGCTTCAAGACCGCACCGCAGCCGCTCTTCCACAAGAACCTCACGGCACTGCGCACCGTGCTTCTTGACTATCTCGCACAGGGCTATCAGCTCTATATGCTCGCCGACAGCAAGAAGCAGCAGCAGCGACTGCGCGACATCCTCGACCAGCCGTGGGACGACGGCGAACCGTCGAAACGCCTCTCTGCAACCCCGTCGATACCGTTCAATGCCGTTGACAAGACCCTGCACGAGGGCTTCGTAGACCATCAGCTGCACGCCTGCCTGTTCACCGACCACCAGATATTCGACCGATTCCACAAGTACAACCTCAAGAGCGACAAGGCAAGGGCCGGCAAGATGGCTCTCACCATGAAGGAACTCATGGAGATGGAACCTGGCGACTTTGTTGTTCATGTGGACTTTGGTGTGGGCAAGTTTGCCGGTCTGGTGCGAGTGCCGCTGCCCCCGACGGCTGCTGCGGCAAAGCAAGGCAGCGAGCAGGGTTATCAGGAAATGATAAGACTCGTGTATCAGCGCGGCGACATAGTCGACGTGAGCATACATTCGCTCTACAAAATATCCAAGTACCGAAACTCGGGCAGCGGCGAGCCGCCACGGCTGAGCACGCTCGGCACCGGAGCATGGGACCGCATGAAGGAGCGTACCAAGAAACGCATCAAGGACATAGCCCGCGACCTGATACGCCTCTATGCCAAGCGTCGCGGACAGAAGGGCTTTGCCTTCAGCCCCGACACCTTCATGCAGCACGAACTCGAAGCCAGCTTCCTCTACGAGGACACTCCCGACCAGCTCAAGGCCACCAACGACGTGAAGTCCGACATGGAGCGGGCGCGGCCTATGGACCGTCTGGTGTGTGGCGACGTGGGCTTCGGCAAGACCGAGGTGGCTATCCGTGCTGCTTTCAAGGCCGCCTGCGACTCCAAGCAGGTGGCAGTGCTCGTGCCTACGACGGTGCTGGCGTTCCAGCACTTCCAGACTTTCCGCAACAGACTCAGGGAACTGCCAGTCAGGGTGGAGTATCTTTCCCGCGCACGTTCCACCAAGCAGACGCGGCAGGTGCTCGACGACCTGGCACAAGGGCGCATCGACATACTCATTGGCACCCATAAGCTCATTGGCAAGCAGGTGAAATGGAAGGATCTGGGCCTGCTGATAATCGACGAGGAGCAGAAGTTCGGGGTGGCGGTGAAGGAGAAGCTGCGCCAGATGAAGACCAATGTCGACACGCTGACCATGTCGGCCACACCTATTCCGCGCACGTTGCAGTTCTCGCTAATGGGAGCACGCGACATGAGCATCATGCGCACGCCGCCGCCAAACCGCTATCCTGTGACCACAGAGCTGGCCACCTTCGGCCACGAGGTGATAGCCGATGCCATCAACTTCGAGCTGAGCCGCAACGGACAGGTGTTCTTCGTGAACGACCGCATCAGCGGACTGGCCCACATCGAGGAGCTTATCCACCAGTATGTGCCCGACGCAAGGGTGGCTATAGGCCACGGACAGATGAAGCCCGAGGAGCTTGAGGAGATTGTGCTGGGCTTCATCAACCACGACTACGACGTTCTGCTCTCGACAACCATTGTAGAGAACGGCATAGACATATCCAATGCCAACACCATAATAATAAACGATGCCCACCGTTTCGGCCTGAGCGACCTGCACCAGATGCGCGGTCGCGTGGGGCGCAGCAACCGCAAGGCATTCTGCTATCTGCTATCGCCACCGCTGTCGGCTCTCAGTCCCGAGGCTCGCCGCCGTCTGGAGGCTCTCGAAAGTTTCTCGGGGCTGGGCAGCGGATTTGCGCTCGCCATGCAGGACCTCGACATACGTGGAGCCGGAAACCTGCTCGGTGCTGAGCAGAGCGGCTTCATGGAAGACCTTGGCTACGAAACCTACCTGAAGATACTGAAAGAAGCGATGGCAGAACTGAGGAACGAAGCAAGGGCAGAGTCAGACCCTTCTGAACTATGCCTTGCAAGGACGAAGAAGACCGAAGGTCAACTGAGGAACGAAGCAAGAGCAGAGTCAGATTCTTCTGAACTATGCCTTGCAAGGACGAAGTCGGACGAAGCCCAACTGACCAACGAGGAGCCGGAGATGGCTGTGACAGAAAACTCCTCAGACATGGCGTACAGTGCATTGGGCGATGCCGACAGATACGAGCTTGGGGCCGGCAGTGCTGAAGGAGGACTCTACGTTTCCGACTGTGCCTTAGAGAGCGACCTCGGAATGTATTTCCCCGACAGCTATGTGCCGGGAAGCAGCGAGCGTATGCTGCTCTATCGCGAGCTCGACAACCTTGAGACCGAGCAGGAGTTGGAAGCCTATCGTCTGCGTCTCATCGACCGTTTCGGTCCCGTGCCCCACGAAGGCGAGGAACTGATGCAGGTGGTGGCACTGCGCAGGCTTGGCAAGATGCTGGGATGCGAGAAGATAATACTCCGTCAGGGCCGTATGCAGATGCAGTTCGTAAGCCGAGCCGACAGCCCATACTACCAGTCGTCCGTCTTCGAGCGCGTTCTGGCCTACGCCACTGCCAATCTTCGTCGGTGTCAGCTGAAGGAAGTGCGTGGCCGCCGGCTCATGCAGGTAGAGCAAGTGCCTACCGTGAAGCGAGCCGTAGGTGTGTTGCAGGACATTGAAAACGGCAGTAAAAGCTGAAATTGATGTTTTTTGAACACTCCCTGTATTGTCAAACAACTTGCAGGGAGCATCTACTGTACAGATTGTTTGCATTACTTTACAACTATTTTATTGAATTCACGTTATTATTATAATTCATACTATGACTCTTAACGATATAGTAAGCGCCTTCAAGAATCATCAGCTCCAATATGGACTGAATGGAGATTCCATGCAACAGGAATTGTACAAATGGCAATTGATAACCAAACAGCTTGGTCATCCAAATACTGGTGCGGATGATTTCGCCAAAGAAATAAAATCTCTTGTATTTAAGAATCTTTGCTATGGTTCACAGTTAACTGCCATAAGGCATTTTGCAGAAAATGAACCCGATGATTACCGCGAAGCCTTTAAGGGACTGTTTGACGAAACAATAGATTTACAGCAGCGTGTAGACACTTTTACCTCTGCCTGCATAGCACTTTGGGATGGAAAGATTAAGCAAAAATTCGCTAAGAAAACCAGTGCGATGTGTGACGAGAGGTTGATAAGTTGTTTCCTGACATTTCATGATCCACAAAAGTATACTTTTTACAAGAGTGATGTCTATGGTAGCTTATGTAATCTTTTGGGAGTTGAAACCAAGAAAGCAGGGAAAAAACTAACTCATTTCTATGAGTTGCTTCAGCAGCATCTGTTACCTCTTGTAGAACAAGATACCGAATTGACGTTGTCTATCAACAAAGAATTGCAAAAGGAAGGATATATCCAAAGCACGATGTTAACAGCTCAAACCGTTTTGTGGAACTATGTTAGCAAGTTACGAAAGGATAGTAAAAGACAAGTTTGGTTATTCTTGGGGGGTAAAGACGCAAATGATTATCATTTTGACGAAATGTATAATGATGGTGTAATGGCTCTGTGTGGGTGGGATAAAGTTGGTGATTTAAGTGATTGCCCTGACAAAAAGAGTATAGATGAGAGAAGACAAAGTGTCGACGAATACCAATTCAATACAGGCAATCTGACAGGTATGCTCCATGCTATAGCCAATGAGATTAACGAAGGGGATATTGTGTTGGCAAAATATAGCAAATCTGATATTGTCGGAATGGGAGTGGTAACAGGAAATTATCGATATGATGATGCGTCAGTTTATGGAAAGCATTGCAGGGATGTTTCTTGGACTCACAAAGGGGAATGGCATTGTGCCTCAATACTAAAAGAGTTTGGATTAAACGAATTTCCAGCTAAAGCTCTAACCAATGTGACTGAATCAAAATACGCCCCCAAGATATTGGAAATAATAGAAGGTAAACAACAAGATAATACTAATTCTCAGACATCCGAACACATGGTTGAAATAGATATTCTCAGACAAAAGAAACAGATTATCCTTCAAGGTGCTCCTGGCACAGGTAAGACCTACAAAACAGCTGCCATTGCAGTAGGTATGTGTAGGCCGACCTTCTCTGATTTTGAAGACCATCAGAAGGTGATGGAAGAGTATGAAAGATTGCAGAATGAAGGTCAAATAGCCTTCTGCACCTTCCATCAGTCAATGGACTATGAAGACTTTATCGAGGGCTTGAAGCCAGAGGTAAAGGGTGATGGCGTTGAGTACAATGTAGAGAATGGCATATTCAAAACCATCTGTGAGTTAGCGCAGACAAAAGAAAATGCAGATATAGCAACTTGCATTGACAAATATCTCCAGACCATTAAGGGCTATGAGAATAAAAAGATAATTCCAACTGTGACAGGAAAGTCAGAGTTGTATGTTTGGTGGACAGAAGGCAATGACACTATCAGTACACGCAGTGTGTTGTCCAAGAGTGAAAAAGGCGACCAATATTCACCATCACCCATGAACATAGAAAAAGTTAAGATGCAGGCTCTTGGTGAAGGTGTGGAGAACAACTGGCGACAATATGCCCAGGCGTTCATCAATGCTGTGAAGAAAGAGTACAATCTGGAGAATCAGGTTTCTGATAAGCCATACGTACTTATCATCGATGAAATAAATCGCGGTAATATTTCCAAGATTTTTGGAGAACTTATCACATTACTCGAAGCAGATAAACGCAGTGGTGGTGGCTCACATCATATCAGTTTGAAGTTACCTTACTCAAAGGAAGACTTCTCCGTCCCCTCAAATCTCTACATCATCGGCACTATGAATACTACAGACCGTTCTACGGGAACTATTGATTATGCGGTTCGTCGTCGCTTTGCCTTTGTTACATTGGAATCAAGGGCAGATGTTATCGAGAACTGGTGTAACTCTAATTCTGTAGCATCCGATGTAAAGAAAGCTGCTCTTGCTTTGTTTGCTCAGATTAATGGCTCGGGCAGAAAAGACAGCAGTTCATTCATTGCCAAGCATAAAGCTTCAGATTTTGAGTTGGAAGATTTGAAAGTCGGTCACAGTTACTTTATGGCTAAAGACATGGCGAGTCTCAAACTGAAGATGCGCTATGAGGTTGTTCCTCTCATTAAGGAGTATATCAAGGATGGCATACTTAGAAGTATGTCAGATGATGATAAATACTTTGATTGCTGGCAGAACGCAGAGTGTTACTATCCTTCTACAACAGATTACACGACCGAATAATGCAAGAACACGATAAGATACCATACGATTCCTTCGCCTTTCAAAAGTATTGGGGGGAGGGTATGCGTCTTCCTGGCCAAAACAAGGGCCTGGACAGATGGTTCTTTCAGTGGCAGTGGCGAAATAATCCTATAGTAGATGATGAACAAGATTCTGAAAAGCCGGTTGTAACGGAATCTGGCTATTATGCTTCATACGTCATAGGTGCACAGTGGTTTGATGAAGCAAAGACAATGCCTCTTGTCATTACAACCAAGCATGGCTGTGACCGCATTGATTTCTTAAAAATGTTTAGTGCCTGTTTAAATAGTGGCATTGAAGCTAAAGAGTTTTCAAAGATATATGCTGTAGATATGGATGAACCCCGTATCAAGGCACCTGAACTTAAAAGCGTTCTAAGTCCCCTCATTGTCGCCCATTTCCTTTCTGTTGTCAAGGATATAGTCAAACGTGGATTGAAGAAAGACTATGTTCAGCGTGAAGGTAACCTCAAAAAGGTCAGAGGGCGCATTGACATTACCAGAAATGAACGCATGAATATCTTGAAGAAACGATTTGACAAGGTGTTTTGTCGTTACCAAGAATATTCAGAGGACACGTTAGAGAATAGGTTAATAAAGAAAGCACTATTATTTTCTCAACAGGTTTTGCAAATAACTGGAATTTCAGAAAGCCTACTTTCTTTGCAGCACACCATACATGAGTGCTTGGCTGCTTTTAATAATGTAGGTGATCAGATTGAGGTCTGGGAAGTCAAGGATATCAAGCATCACAATATCTTCAAAGAATATGATGATGCTGTCATGCTTGCTCAGATGATACTCCATCGTTACGACTACAGTATCACCAATATAACAACAGCTGAAGAAGAGTATTGTCCAGTTTTCTGGATTGATATGGCCATGTTGTATGAGCACTATGTCTTAGGATTGCTTCGTGAAGCTTATGGGGAGAAGATACATTATCAGGTACATGGTCATACAGGTTATCCTGATTTTGTTTGCTATTCGCCAAAAGTAGTGCTTGACACTAAATATATACCGAGGTTTGAATATGGGAATATTGATACTTATATTGTCAGGCAGTTGAGTGGATATAGTCGTGATAAGTGGATATTTTCTACAAAGTCGGACGCAAATATTCCTTGCGTGATAATCTATCCCATAGAAGGCAAGGAAGAAAACCCGTTTAAGGGCAAACGGTTGGAAGATTTTCTAAATATAGAAGACAGCTGTCTATGGAACTTCCATCGAATTGCAGTCCCATTGCCTATTTTGAATACTGGCAAAGTATAAGTATAGTTTATTATTGCTGTCCGCTAAAACTTTTTTCTTGATATAAAATTAGGCTGAAGCCCTCGTTTGGGTTTCAGCCTTTTTGTTACCTTTGTTTTTAC
>ODAJ012012670.1_pt1 | contig 11746 bp, 7 predicted proteins | sample 1539241 | NCBI WGS metagenome assembly ODAJ01 (sample SAMN02144231, study PRJEB22623) | gut metagenome | biome: sheep rumen | host: Ovis aries | place: New Zealand | reverse complement strand
TTACTTTGCCAACCAGAATGGAGCTTTCAAGCTCGTTCTGCCGGCTGCCGCCCCGTCTTCCGTTCCTGCTTACGAAGGCGTAGCCGTCAACAGCTCCACCCGCGCCAGGAAGGACTTCTTTGCTCCTTCCAAGGTGAAGTACGAGCGTGACGCCAAGGCTGTCAGCGTTGATGTCAAGGTCAGCTATGACCGTAAGGCCATCGACTCCGCATCGACTGTTGCAGCCAAGCCTGCCAAATCAGTCAAATAGAGTTAAACCTATTGATTATTGCAACAATAGAGACTCGGCGCTTCGGCGCCGGGCCTCTTGTTGTAAAAAAATGAAATGAATAATAAAGGACTCTTACTGGCCTTTGCGGCCTTCTGCCTTGCGCTCTCCTGCACAAAGGAGGGCCCGGCGGACCATACCGGTGCGCCGGCTCCTGTCGTCCGTCTGGGCGACGAGGTTTCTGCCTCGGCGGTTTATGTCAAGTTCAAGTCTCCGGTTGCAGACGAAACGCTCAGCAATCTGGAATCGGAACAGGGCGTTGCCCTGAAGAAAATGTTCCCGTCGTTTCCCGGAAAGGAGGCGCTGGAGGCTCAGTTCGGGCTTGACCGATGGTATGAGGCTGAGATTACCGACGGGGCGGAAGTAACCCGCAAGGCCGGTCAGTTGTCCAGGGTCAAGTCGGTTGAACTGGTGGAGTACGAACCGGTCATGACCAAGTGTTCTGACTGTATCGTCTATCCCGCCGACACTCCGCTGCCCGCCACCCGTGCCGGTTCCGTTTTCAACGACCCTTATTTTTCCTATCAGTGGAACTGCAAGAATACCGGCAATGCCTCTTTCTCGCCCCAGATTTATTCCGGCGCCGACATCAATGTCTCAGACGCGTGGGAGACCCTTTGCGGAGGTGATCCCGAGATAGTAGTCGCCGTCATCGACGAGGCCGTGGATTTCACCCACGCCGACCTTGCCGCGAACATGTGGGTGAACAAGGGAGAAATACCTGACAACGGTGTCGATGACGACGGAAACGGTTACGTTGACGACGTGTACGGATACAATTTTGTAGAGAATTCCGCCAATATCAACTGGGACGACGCGGACGATTCCGGTCACGGAACCCACTGTGCCGGCATTATCGCCGCTGTCAACAACAACGGGGCCGGTGTATGCGGAGTTGCAGGCGGTACCGGGAACAACGACGGCTGCCGCATCATGAGCTGCCAGATTTTTTCCGGAAAAAGATCCGCCAATACTCCCAAGGCAATCAAATATGCCGCCGACATGGGCGCTTCGGTGATTTCCTGCTCTTTCGGCGTAACGGTTTCCTTTACTTCCGACAACCATTACATCCAAAGGGCCGGGAGCGCCGAGATAGATGCCATCCATTATTTCGAAGCGAGCAAGAACAATCCTGTGCTGAACGGCAACATAGCGGTATTCGCGTCCGGAAACGAGGCCTACAATTACGCTATCTATCCCGGTGCTTTCAGTGACATCATTTCGGTATCCGCTTTCGGACCCGACATGCTTCCTGCGTATTATACAAATTACGGCCCCGGCTGCAACATTTCGGCTCCGGGAGGTGAGGCTTATCACATGGTCAACAAGTGGAATTCGATGGTTCTGTCCACCGTCCCCAAAAAAGTCAAGTCGCTGGCAGTTGACGGCAAATACGATGTGACCGGCCTTGAATACGGCTACATGCAGGGAACCTCCATGGCCTGCCCGCATGTCAGCGGCGTAGTCGCCCTGGCCCTGTCGTACGCAAAGAAGCTCGGAAAGACCTTCGACCGCGACGAATTCAAGCGCATGGTCCTGGCATCCACCAAGGATATCGACCAGCGTATCGCCAGCAAGTCGCAGAAGACTTACGCATACTCCCGCGGCGCGCTCAGCCTTGCTCCTTATTATCATCAGATGGGTACGGGGGCCATAGACGCCTGGCGGCTCATGATGCATGTCGAAGGGCTGCCCACCTTAACTGTCCAGACCGGGCGTGAGCAGTGGGTGGACCTTTCTTCCATGTTCGGCACATCTTCCGTGAGCCTTACATATCTGGAGGTTGAAGCCTCGGAAGCCGCTGTATCTTCCATGGGACTTCAGAAGCTTCAGCCCAACCCTTCGGACAAATATCCTGCCGTGTCGGACCCCAACGGTTATGCATACGTGCAGTTCGGGCGCCTGTATGTGCATCCTACCAAACTTGGTTCCGGGAAGATCAAGATTACCGCCGTCGGCGGAGGTGATCACCTGGGCGGCGGAGACAATCCTCCGGGTGGCATGCCGCTCGTCCAGACAGTTTCTCTCCTCGCCCGCGAGGCTGACGGAGGCAATGGTACAGGAGGTTGGTTATGATGAAGAAAGTATTATTTGCGGCAGTCCTGCTCGCGGTGCTTGCAGGCTGCAAACCCAAGACCCCCGAGGCACCCAAAATCGATGTCACAGGTGCGTGGGAACTGTCTTCCGTGTCCACCAAAGTGAGCGTCGGAGGCGAGCAGGTGAGCGTTTATCTGGAATTCTCTTCCGAGGGTGCTTTCACTCTGTACCAGAAGATAGGCAACGGGCGTTACACCCGCTTCAACGGCAATTATGCCATAGACCAGGAAGCGGAAGAACTGTCCGGGTCTTATTCCAACGGAAAGGCGTGGGGCCCCTATTCATGCTCATGCAGCGGGAGTTCGCTGACGCTTTCCATCGTAGACGGTTCCGAGGTCGATGTCTATACAAAGATTGACGCCGTTCCGTCATCGGTAACAGGGAATGTCTATTAGCAGAAAGATAATCCTGTCCGCGTTTGTTGCGGCCGCTGTCGCTTCCTGCAGGCCTGTAAGCTTTACGGAAAGCGACGGGTTGCCTGCAATCGTTCCCGACTGCGCCGGAGTCACGGTTCCCGAAGGTATGCCGCCCCTGGCGTTCGAAATGGCTGACGGCAGCCCTTTCAAGGTGGAGCGCCGGCGTGTGGCGGACACCGTTTTTTACAGGGTCAGCGCCTGGAATCCGCAGACCGGAAAGGGCGTGAGCTACGCTCCGTTCCCGGTGTATGTGTCGCACGACCCCATCGATCCCTATATCGCCTATCGCCTCATAGAGCCTTCGTACGAGGGCTGGAAGGAGATGGGCCTTTACTGCAGGGAGCTGGCTTCGTACAGCGAGAGCCCCATAGTCACCAATGAATCTACCGGTGGCGGCTGCGTTAATTGCCACACCTTCCGGGGCGGAGACCCTTCTGACATGCTCTTCCATGCCCGTGGAGCGGGCGGCGGAACGGTGTTCGCGAAGGACGGCGACGCCAGGATACTCAACCTTGCCACCGTGGGCCCACGCAAGCAGGGGGTCTATCCCGCCTGGCACCCTTCAGGCCGCTACATCGTGTTCTCGTCCAACTCGACCCAGCAGAGTTTCCCGATTACCGGAAGCCAGCAGGTAGAGGTTTACGACCACTTTTCCGACCTGATACTGATGGACCTTCAGACCGACTCGGTCTATGCGTGGACGCCCGTCTGCGAAGAGACCCGTTTCGAGACTTTCCCTGCGTGGAACGCCGACGGGAGCACCCTTTACTACTGCGTCGCCGACAGCGTGTCCAACGTGGTGGCAAGCCGCAGCAGGGTGCGTTACCGCCTGGCGTCGGTGGGCTTTTCTGACGGATTCTTCGCCGGCGAGCCGCAGACCGTGTGGCAGAACGACAGCATCTCCGTATCCTTCCCCCGCATCAAGGGCGACTGGCTGCTGTTTACCGGCTCCGCATACGGCACTTTCCCTATCTGGCACCGCGAGGCCGATCTTTACCTGATGAATCTGAAGGACGGCAGCGTTGCCCCTGCAGCCGAGCTGAACAGCCCCGATACGGAGAGTTACCATAGCTGGTCATCCAACGGTAAGTGGGTGATTTTCAGCAGCAGGAGACTGGACGGACGCTACACGCGCCTGTTCATCGCCCATTTCGACGGCGAGGGCCGCTTCGGGAAGCCTTTCCTGCTGCCACAGAAGAGCTACTCGCACAATGTGCAGCGGCTCAAGTCATATAACGTGCCCGAGTTCGTACTCGGGAAGCCGGCATATCGCGGGCGGGAAGTATCCAAACTGTTTAAGAAATGAAAAAGCTGGTGATTCCCGTTGCGCTTTTTGCGGCTGTTTTTCTGGTTAGTTTGTTGTGTATGCCTTATACTCTTGTGTGTCAGGAGTATGAAGGGCTGTTCCTGAATACTCCGGACTGGTGGTCGAGGGCCTGGCATCAGACTCTGCCGCTTTCCGGGGTGGTTTCGGATTTTCTGGTCCAGTTCTACAGGGTTCCGGCATTCGGGGCCTTGATTACCGCCGCCCTCGTCACTACGGCATTCCTGCTCTGCAGGGGCAGTGTAGGGCGTTTTACCCGCTTCTCCGACGCCGTCGCGGCACTCGTGGCCGCCCTTCTGTGGGTGTTTGTGGCTCATTCGGGCTCGCCCAAGCCCGCGGTGTTCGCGGTGCTTGTGCTGCTTGTTCTGTTTGTGTTGGTTGCCTTGATAACCCGCAATCTCCGGCTACTCTGTTCAGGGGGCCGGATAATTGGGGGAAAAGGCCCCCTGAACATAGTAGCCGGAGATTTGCTCGCCGCTATGTTTATTATTGCGGCAGCAGCCGTCATCGTCTTTAGCCCCTTGGTGCAGCGCACAGAGCGCTTTTCGCGCGTAAAGGCCGACGCCCTCTACGGAGTCTGGGACGACCTCCTGAAGACCGTGCCCCCTGAGGTGGCTGAAAAGGACGGGGAGCTTACTCCCTTCGCCCTTCTCGCCCTTTCCGGCAAGGGTCAGCTCGGCGACAGGATGTTCTCATACCCGGTTTCAGAAGAAAACGACCTCGACATGGTCCTTTACGACGGCAAGGGGGATTACTATACCAGCCTTCTGTTCAAGGCCTGCCTGTACCAGTTCCTGGGATGCTATAACGAGGCCATTCACAATTACTGTCAGTGGGCCACCCAGCTGTCGCACGGGACGGGCTTCGTGGTGCTGAGGCGTCTTGCCGAGCTTTACTGTCTGCAGGGGAATTACGCCCTTATGGAAAAGTATTGCCGCATCCTGGACAAGAGTCTGATGAACCGCGCCTACGTGCGCCATTTCCGCCGCCTGGCGGCACAGGGTACCGCCCAGGAGCCGACCCCCGTCGCGGAGCGCGCCATGGTTCCGGTCATCACCCATGACCCCCTGTACAACCTTTTTCTGCTCGAATCCTCTGGTTTCAGCACCCCGATGTCGAGTGAGCGCATGCTCTGCACCTTTATTCTCAAGAAAGATTTTACCCGTTTCCGCCGTGCCATGGAGGTGCTTGCTCCGTCTATGGAGCGCATTCCCAGGCATTATCAGGAAACTATGGTGTTTTGCGGCATGGAATCCGATAAGATAGACGGTGCCGTCAAGTCCCGTTATGCGTCGTTCCTTGCGGACCTTGCCGATATGACTCCGGACCAGGCCATAATGCGTTATGAGGGCAGTGCCTTCCCGTTTCTAGCTTATTGAAAAATGCGTCATCTGTCAATTATATTGCCGTTGCTGGCATGTTGTGTCTGCCTCTCCGCCCAGAACCGGACGGAGGTGACGGAATTCCAGAAGCATGCCGGGACAAAATCCACTCTCCTGCGCGGAGAGCAGGCCGAATGGTACGGTTTTCCGGCCAACGGCAATCCGTACTGGCATTCTGCCGATTTCTTCGTGGGCGATATAAAGGTCCAGGGACATGTTTATTATGACGTGCCTCTGAATCTGGACGCCGTGGCCCAGCGCGCGCTGGTGCTTGTGCCGGGCAGCCAGGTGGCCGTAGCGCTGCCGCCGTCGCGTGTGGAAAGTATCGATTCCGGCAACCTGCATTTTGTGGGAATTACCGGCGGAGGGCCTCTCCGTGAGGGTTTCTACCAGGTTCTCGGTGACGGAGAACAGAAGATTTACAGGTCTGTGCACAAGCATCTGGCCACCTCTACGGACAACGTGAACGGTGAACTCATAGGATATTACGACAATAATTACCGTTATGACGTCCAGCGCTACTTCGAAATCAAGTCGGAGTACTGGTTCAGGCATCCTGACGGGCAGTTCACGCGCATACGCAACAAGAGCGCTTTGTTCCGTTGCTTCGGCTCCCGCCGCAGGGAGCTTCGCCGGGCGGCTGAGGCACAGAATATCGACCGTCTGTCTTTCGACAAGTACTGCATGGTAGTCCTTAAACTTGCTGAACAATGAGAAAGGCGCTGATTTTCATGTTGTTGCTGGCCAGCTTGCAGCTTGCTGCCCAGGATCCCCTCCGGGTCAGCAGGGTCAGCCTCGACTCCCTCGTGGCTTTCCTCAACCGTGAGTTCCCCGAGGATTTCTATTGCGTGCGTTACACCGAGGAGCAGGCGACATTCACCGTCAGCGCCCCAAGGGAGGAGTTCGTGCAGGCAGCAGCAGATGCCTTGAAGGAAAAGGGCTACAGAATGAGTTCATTCGGCAGCGCCCGGTTCATCCTGCACGGCAAGACGGTTTATACCGAACTGCCTCCGGGATACTTCGACGACATCCGCAAGACCGAGGATCAAGGCAGCCTTGAGCAGTATCTCTCCGAGCAAAGCGCCATCGCATCTTTCCAGAACAAGGTGTACGAGATAGGGGAGCCTGGTGCAAAGAAGTCCGGGTCGGCCTATCTTAGCGGCCACGTGCGCGACATCTCTTCCGGCGAGCCTCTCTCCGGGGTGTCGGTTTACAATCAGAAGTCGGGTGTTTACACGGTCACCGACGCCGACGGTTTCTACAGGGTGGCGCTCCCGGTGGGCGACGGCAGCATAGACCTCAGCGGCTATTCCCTGGAGGACCTGCATCTCACGCTCAAACTGTGGGACGACGGCACTCTGGACGTCGTCATGAAGGAGAAGGTCACCGCACTAACGGGCGCAGTGGTATCTGCCGACGCCGTTTCGAGGCACCGCGACTCAAAGATAGGCCTGGAGCGCGTGCGCATGGACGTAATCAAGAAGATCCCCACAGCGTTCGGCGAGGGGGACATAATCAAGGCGGTCCTGACCCTTCCGGGCGTCAAGTCCGTGGGAGAGGCATCCAGCGGCTTCAACGTCCGCGGCGGCTCCACCGACCAGAACCTCATACTGTTCAACGACGGCACCATATACAGCCCCACGCATCTCTTCGGCCTGTTCTCGGCGTTCAATCCCGACGTCGTCAGCGAAGTAGAGCTTTACAAGAGTTCCATTCCGGCGGAGTTCGGAGGCCGCATCTCGTCCGTGCTCGACGTCCGGGGGCGCGAGGGCAACTCCAAGAAGATCTCGGGGTCCCTGGGCATCGGCCTGCTGACGGGCCGCTTCCATCTGGAAGGCCCCATAATCAAGGACCGTACGACCTTCATCATAGGAGGCCGTACCACATATTCCAACTGGTTGCTCAACCTGCTGCCGCAGAACAGCAACTATCACGGGGGACAGGCGTCGTTCCACGACGTGAACGCTTCCGTAACACATAAGATAAACGCCGCCAATTCCATACAGGCTTCGGCTTACTGGTCGCAGGACGGGTTCTCTTTCGACAGGGACACCAGTTTCAGGTATTCCAATCTCAACGCAGCGCTGAAGTGGCGCAGCAGGCTCAGCAACCGCCTGAATCTCATTGCATCCGCCGGCTACGGCAGCTACAGGGCTTCCTTCATAGACGACTTCAACGAGATGTCGGGCTATCGTATCGACAATTCCATCGGAGAAGGTTTCGCCAAGGCGACGTTCCGCTATGCCGTGTCCGACGCCCATACCATTTCTTCCGGCCTCTCTTCCCTGTACTACGGACTCAGGCCGGGAAGCATTTCCGGACTGAACGGCGACAGCTATATCAGGCCGCGCACGCTGGATACCCAGAGGGCGGTGGAATCCGCCCTGTTCGTCAGCGACAGCTGGACCGTGACTCCGAAGCTCACCCTGGACGGCGGCCTGCGCCTTAGCGGCTTCGTGGCCATGGCTCCAAGCAAATTCTGGTGGAATCCGGAGTTCCGAATTTCCGGCAAGTATTCCTTCCTCGATAACCTGTCGCTGAAGGCCGGCTTCAACACGATGAGCCAGTATATACACCTGATCTCCAATACTTCTTCCATCTCTCCGATCGACACCTGGCAGCTTTCGGGAGCAGATGTGCGTCCCCAGACGGGCTGGCAGGCCGCGGCGGGTCTGTACTGGACGATAGGCGGCACGCTGGACCTGTCGCTGGAACCTTACTACAAGAGAATGGAGCACTATCTGGACTACAAGTCGGGAGCGGTGCTGCTCATGAACGAGAACCTCGCCGCCGACCTTGTGGAAACGCGCGGCAAGGCCTATGGAGTCGAATTCATGGCCAGGAAGACTTCCGGCAAACTTACCGGCTGGCTGTCATATACTTATTCCCGCACGCTGCTTCAGGAGATGCAGGACAGGGGAGTGGAAACCATAAACAACGGCGAGTGGTACAACGCACCCCACGACAAGCCGCATGAGGTGAAGCTTGTGGCCAACTATAAGTTTACCCATCGTTATTCGCTCTCGGCCAACCTGGACTATTCCACGGGCCGTCCGGTGACGCTGCCTGTCGGGTATTATTACTATGCAGGTGGTTACCGCCTCGCTTATTCGGCACGCAACAACTACCGCATTCCCGATTACTTCAGGCTTGACCTTGCCTTGAACATAGAGCCAGGCCACTATCTGAAGCAGTTTACGCACATGTCCTGGACCATAGGCGTATATAACGTCACGGGGCGCAAGAACGCCTATTCGGTGTTCTATACCGCCGACAAGGCAGGCAACATCCAGGGAAGGATGCTGTCCGTCTTCGCCACCCAGATCCCTTATATCAATCTTAACCTGAAATTCTGATGGCTATGAAGGATTTACTTTGTTGTGCGGCCGTTGCAGCCCTGACGCTCGTTTCGTGCGTGTATCCTTTCGAGCCCCTGATCGAGACTTCCGACAGCCGTATCGTAGTGGAAGGGTCGATAAGCGTAGGGGGAACCAGTATGTTCGATATCGCCCGTGTCATTCCTTTCTCCGCAAAGCCTCAGGAAGTCAAGCCCCTGGAAATGACCGGATATATCGAGGGTGAGGACGGCTCACGTATAGAAGCATACCAAAGCGGATGGGAGGACCCCGCAGCCGAAAAGCCCCTGCCCGGCGGGTATTACGTGGAGGACCTAACCAGGACGGTGGTCATGGGGCCTTACTTCAGGGCAAGCTGCAAAATGTATTTTGATACTTCGCTGGCGAGCCCCTCGCAGCGCTACAAGGTGCATTTGGAAGACCGCATGACCGCTGCGGTATATGAGACCGACTGGATTGAAGTGTGCCCCCGTCCGGTTATTGACGAGCTCCGGTATATACTCGACCGCGAGCGTTCCGAGCTGAATGTGTCGCTGAGCATGCACAGCGACACCGACAGCCACTTCCGCTGGTACTACGACGAGACCTGGGAGTACCATTCCGACCTGTGGGCGTCGCATTACCTGTATCCGGAACTGATGTTCAACGACAGTACCGGCGAATATCAGCCGTGGATGGCCCTGTTCGAGTTTTCTAACGGGCATAATACTTATTACTGCTGGAATACGTTCCATTCCCCTCAGATAAAGATATTCTCCACCTCGGAGCAGACCGACAACCGCTTCACCGACCTGGAGTTCCACCGTGTCCGGAGCGACAACCGCAAGCTTCAGATCCTGTACAAGCTGACTGTGCATCTGGAAGCCATAAGCGAGAACGCCTACCGGTACTGGCAGAATATAGAGAACAACACGAACAACCAGGGCTCCATTTTCTCGCCGGTTCCGAGCCAGATGACGGGCAACATCCACTGTATCTCCGACCCCTCATCCGAAGTCATCGGATACATCAGCGCCGCCCAGGCCGTGGAGGCCGAGATGTATTACGACAACCACCAGGAGCAGTTCTATAACGGCCCCGATACCGACTGGAGAAGCATAGTCATAGAGGAGTTCAACGACCCGTATTACTTTGCCCATTGGTACTCACGAGGTTATCTGCCATATACGGTTATCCCTCCTGAAATGGGTGATGGAGGCGGGCCCCTCTATCAGTGGGCCAAGGCGGAATGTGTGGACTGCACCAGGCTGGGCGGCACCAAGGAGAAACCCGAAGGCTGGCCAAACGACCATAGATAGAATGAAAAGGATACTTATCTGCATACCTGCGCTTCTGGTGCTGTTCCAGTTCGCTTTTGCCGCAGACGGAGAGCGTCTCCGCGAGCGCGTATATATCTCCACCGACCGCGACGTTTATGTGGCGGGCGACCGCGTGTGGATGTCGGCGTACTGCATCGACGCCGCTACCGGCCGCCTATCGGATTTCAGCCGTATCGCCTATGTTGAGGTGCATTCCCCGGACGGCACGGTCGAGACCGCGAAGGTGGCTCTGGACGGCGGGCGCGGGGCGGCGTCCCTGATCCTTCCCAATTCCATCGCAACAGGCAATTACCGCCTGCTTGCGTACACGTCCCTGGGAGTGTCGGAAACGGGCTACAACCCGGATTCCGATGGCCGTACGATATCGGTTTTCAACACTTTCTCCACCGCCCGCACCGAGGGCGGAGTTATCGTGGAACCCGGCGCGCCCGAAGCTCCCGCCCGCAGCGAATGCGGCGCCCTTTCCCTTTCCGTATCCGGAAACCGGAGCGTCAGGATAACCAACAACGGTACGTCAAGCGCCCTTTTCAACCTTTCCGTGCGTCATTCCGACGGCATTCCCTCGCCCGATGTGCGGGGCATAGCGGGCTTCTGCGAAGGCCTTCACGGCGTTGCCGCGCCCCTCGGCTTCAGCCTGTTTACCTCGGAGTACGAAGGCGAGATAATCCGGGCCCGCGTTACCGGCACCGATGATGCCGGCCTCAAGGCGCTGGAAGGTAAATATGCCTTCATATCCTCTCCGGGCAACGGATCCAATGTGTATTCGAGCACCATAGACGCCGGCGGAAACGTGACGTTCTACACTACCAATATCTACGGAAACCAGGACATGTTCCTGGAGATAGAAGGGGTTGACAGGGACAATATCTGCCATCTGGACATACAGAGGCCGTTCCCGGACTTTCCGGTGGGGGATATCGACCCCCTGGTGCTGTGCAGCGGGTATGCCGATGCCCTGCAGCTCCGCTCCCTGGGCATGCAGCTCGGTCACAACTTCGATGCCGACACCCTTTATACACCCTTGCCCACTTTGCCCGGGCTTGAGTTCAACGACCAGGAATGCAAGGTTTACAATCTTGACGACTATACCCGTTTTCCGGTGATGGAGGAACTGTTTACCGAGTTCATCCAGGAGATCCGGGTGCGGCGCAGCGGTTCCGGGAAGGAGCTGCAGGTCCGTACCACAGACGCTTTGAACAATTCTTACTTCCCTCAGGGTACGGCTTTGGTCCTGCTCGACGGCGTTCCGGTGCTCGACCACTCCAAGATACTTGCCTATGACCCCCTGCTGGTTCGGCGCATAGAGGTTTATCCAGGTGCTTACTTCCTGGGAATCAGAAATTTCCGTGGCGTGGTAAACTTCGTTACATATAAGGGTACGCTTCCTTCAATGAAGTTCGAAGACAACGTGCGCATAGTCAGTTTCCAGGGATGCTCCATCCCGATGGCTTATACTTGCGAAGGGGTCGGCAAGGACTGGCCCGACTATCGCCAGACCATCTGGTGGCATCCTCTGCTCCGTCTCGCACCCGGCGAGTCGATGGAGATAAAATACAAGGCCCCGGATTACTCCGGAGCCTTCGA
>ODAJ012116978.1_pt1 | contig 11748 bp, 10 predicted proteins | sample 1539241 | NCBI WGS metagenome assembly ODAJ01 (sample SAMN02144231, study PRJEB22623) | gut metagenome | biome: sheep rumen | host: Ovis aries | place: New Zealand | reverse complement strand
CTCGGCAATTCCCCGAACCCGCTGGACCTCATCGAAACCTACGGCGCCGACGCCGTCCGCATCGGCATGCTCCTGTGCTCTTCCGCCGGCAACGACATCTTCTACGACGAGGCGCAGATCAAGCAGGGCGCCGCGTTCTGCAACAAGATCTGGAACTCCTACCGCCTGGTGAAGGGTTTCTCCGTCGATGATTCCATCGCCCAGACGCCCGCCGCGGCCGCCGCGATCCGCTGGTTCGACGCGAAGCTCAGCGAAACGGTCGCCACCGTGGAGGACCACTACCGCAAATTCCGCATCTCCGACGCCCTGATGGCCATTTACAAGCTGTTCTGGGACGATTATTGCGCCTGGTACCTCGAGGCCATCAAGCCGGCCTTCGGCCAGCCTGTGGACCGCGCCACCTACGATGCCACCCTGGGCTACTTCGAAGCCCTGCTCAAGCTCATCCACCCGGTGATGCCGTTCATCACCGAGGAGCTGTGGCAGAACATGGAAGACCGCCAGGAAGGGGAGACCATCATGTATGCGGCCGCTCCCGCCGTGAAACCGTACGATCCGGAGACGCTCGTGAACTTCGAGCTCGCCGAGGAGGCCGTGAACGGCGTCCGCGGCATCCGCAACCAGAAGAACATCGCGCCGAAGGAAACCCTCGACCTCAAGATCAAGGGCGGCTTCCCGGCCGACGTCCTCCCGGTCGTCGAGAAGATGGGCAATGTGACGGTCGAAACCGTGGCCGATTTCGGCTCCGGACAAGGCGTCGGATTCATGGTCCGCACCCACGAGATGTTCGTCGCGCTGAGCGGTCTGGTGAACGTGGCGGAAGAGATCGCGAAGCTCGAAAAAGACCTCGCGTACCAGCAGAAATTCCTTGCCGGCGTCCGCGGAAAGCTCGCCAACGAGCGCTTCGTGGCCAACGCGCCGGCCGCCGTCATCGAGAACGAGCGCAAGAAGGAGGCCGATTCGCTCTCCAAGATTGAAAGCTTGGAGTCTCAGCTGAAAGCGCTGAAAAATAGCTGATAAAACAAAATTGTTTAATGTATTAACATTTTTGTTATGACGCATTTTGAGGTCTCTTTCCCCGTCCGGTACTACGAAACCGACCAGATGGCGGTGGTCCACCACTCCAATTACATCCGCTATTTCGAGATTGCCCGGAATGCGATGATGGTGGAATGGGGATTCCCGATCGAACGGTGCGAAAACGAATATGGCGTGATGATTCCGATCGTCTCCGTCGAGTGCCGCTTCAAGCATCCGGCCCGGATGGGGGATGTCCTGACCGCGGTCGCCGAGATCGACCGGACGCCCCTGGCGAAGCTCGTCGTCCGGCAGGCCGTTCTCAACCAGGATCGGGAAGTTTGCGCCGACGGGGCCGTCACCCTCGGATTCATTGATGCGAAGACCTTCCATCCGGTCCGGTGCCCGGAAATCCTGGCCCAAATTATCGAAAACCATCTAAACGACAAGTAATATGCTGATCATTTACCCCCTGATGTTAGGAACCTGGGAGATCGTCGCTATCGTCCTGGTCGTCCTCCTGCTGTTTGGCGGCAAGAAGATTCCTGAGCTGATGAAAGGCCTTGGCAAGGGTGTCAAGAGTTTCAAGCAGGGCATGAACGAGGTGGAGAAGGAAATCAAGGAACTCGACGAGGACGGTTATAAAAAGGACGAGAAGAAGTAGTGGACCAGGACGGTGAAATGTCCTTCTGGGACCATCTCGACGTATTGAGGGGGACACTGTTCCGCTCAATCGGCGCGATTGTCCTCGTATCCATCGTCTTTCTGGCGATTCCGGAGCGGCTGTTCAAGGCCGTGCTCTGGCCCACTACGCCTGATTTCATCCTATACAAATGGCTGGGACTGGATTTCTCGATGACCCTGATCAATATCGAGGTCTCCGCCCAGTTTTTCGTCCACTTGAAGATCTCGATCCTGATGGCGGCCATCGTCGCCTTCCCGTACGTTATCTACGAGATCTGGAAATTCGTTGCCCCTGCCCTGTACGACAATGAAAAGAAGGCTGTGCGGAAGGCATTCGGCATGTCCTCGTTCCTGTTCTACCTGGGCGTCGCGGTGGGCTATTTCATCGTCCTTCCGGTGTGCCTGATGTTCTTCATGAACTATACGGTGAGCGACACGGTGCAGAACACGATTTCCCTGAGCTCGTACATCTCCCTGTTCACGTCGATGGTGTTCCTCATCGGCCTGCTGTTCGAATTCCCGACCATTGTGATGGTCCTCTCGCACCTGGGCCTGCTGACGCGGAAACAGCTGCGGGGATTCCGGAAGTCGGCCTTCGTCGTGATCTTGATCCTCGCGGCCTTCATCACGCCGAGCGACCCCTTCTCCATGTTCGTCCTTGCTATCCCGCTATACGGCCTGTACGAATTCTCCATCCTGGTGTGCAAACACGATACTCCCGCCGACGATGATCTCGCTGAATAACGTCACCGTTGCCTACGGCAGCTTCACGCTGTTGGACGACATCAGCGTCCATGTCAGCGAAAGCGACAAGATCGGCCTCGTCGGCAAGAACGGGGCCGGGAAGTCCACGCTGATGAAGCTGATCACGGGGGAGCAGAGCCCGACGTCGGGTCATATCGACATGCCGGCCGATCTCCGGATCGGCTATCTGCCCCAAATCATGGAGCACCACCGGGGCCGGAGTGTCATCGACGAGGTGATGACCGTGTTCGACCACCTGCACGAGATGGAACGGGAACTGGAACGGATCAATGGGGAATTGGCAGAGCGGACTGATTATGAATCAGCTGCTTACGCTCGCTTGATCGACCGCCTGAACGAGATCAATGACCGCCTGGCACTGGAGACGGGGGAGTCTCCCCGGGTGCAGGCGGAGCGCACCCTCTTCGGCCTGGGTTTCAAGGCCGAAGAGCTGGAGCGCCACACGGAAACCTTCAGCCAGGGCTGGAACATGCGCATCGAGCTGGCCAAGGTCCTGCTTGCGCATCCGGACGTCCTGCTCCTGGACGAGCCCACGAACCACCTGGACATCGAGTCCATCGAATGGTTCGAGGACTACCTGAAATCCTTCCGGGGCTCGCTGCTCCTGGTTTCCCACGACCGCAAGTTCCTGGACAACGTCACCACCCGGACCGTCGAGATCCTGCTGGGACATATCCACGATTACAAGGTTCCTTATAGCCAATATGTTACGCTGCGTGCGGAACGGCTTGCCCAACAGACGGCCGCTTACGAGAACCAGCAGCGGATGATCGAGAAGACGGAGGATTTCATCAACCGCTTCCGCTATAAGCCCACCAAGTCCAACCAGGTCCAGTCCCGCATCAAGGCGCTGGAGAAGCTGGACCGCATCGAGATCGACGAGACGGACGATGCGAAGCTGAACCTGCGTTTCCCGCCGGCCGCCCGTTCGGGGGACGTCGTCTTCAAGGGAACGGACCTGACCGTGGGATATCCGCAGAAAGTCGTCTTCCGCGACGCGGAGATCGAAATCAAGCGTGGGGAGAAAGTCGCCCTCATTGGCCGCAACGGCGAAGGCAAGACCACCCTGATGCGTGTCATCATGGGGGAACTGGAACCTTTCTCCGGCGAGGCGAAGGTGGGACACAATGTCCACATCGGCTATTACGCGCAGAATCAGGAGGATATCCTGGACAGGAACGAAACGGTCTTTGGGACCCTGGACCGCATCGCCGTGGGCGAGATTCGCACGAAGCTGCGGGACCTCCTCGGGGCCTTCCTGTTCAAGGGGGAAGATATCGACAAGAAAGTGTCCGTCCTCAGCGGCGGCGAGCGCGCCCGCCTCGGCATGGCCAAGCTGATGCTTTCCCCGTACAACGTGCTGGCTCTGGACGAACCCACGAACCACATGGACATCCGCTCCAAGGACCGGCTCAAGCAGGCCCTGCAAGCCTTTGACGGCACGCTCATTGTAGTTTCCCATGACCGGGATTTCCTGGAAGGGCTGGTGGACAAGCTGTACGAGTTCCGGGACGGGAAGGTAAAGGAACATCTGGGCGGTGTTGCCGACTTCCTCCGGAAGCGGAAACTCGAGAGCCTGCAGGAACTGGAAAGGCTCGCCCCCGTGGAAAAGGTCGCCGACGAACGCAAGGTCCAGGCCCAGGAAACCTTCCAGGCCCGGAAGACCGTCTCCAATGAAATCCGGAAGATCCAGAACCGGGTGGATTACCTGGAGAAGGAGATCGGGAAACTGGAGAAACGGCAGGCGGCCATCGAGCAGGTCCTGGCCGCTCCCGGCCCCCAGGACGATGTGATGGAACTGACCCGGGAATACCTGGAGAACAAACGCAGTCTGGATGCCTTCACTGAGGAGTGGAGCCTCCAGATGGAGAAATTGGAAAACTAATCACAAGCGATATGAAAATGTTGAAAGACAACTCATTGAAGGCTATCATCGGAATGGTAGCTTTCGCTGCTGTGCTCCTGATGGCACCGCAGCGTGCCGCCGCCCAGTCCCTTTCCGCCCAGCTGACGGACAAGGACATCACGGTCTCCGAATTCAATGCGGTCAACGTGTCTGACGACTTTGAGGTGACCGTTTCCCGCGGCACCTATGGCGTGCGCCTCACCGTGGACAAGGAGCTGGCTCCCTACGTGGAAGTGTACGTCCGTTCGAAGGTACTTTATATTTCCTATGACGAGAAGGCGGTTCCGAAGGAACTCCGGAAACAGTACCGGGGAAAAGGCGCCCTGACGCCTGTCTTCCGGGTTGTGGCCTATACGCCTGAACTCCAGGCCGTCACCCTTTCCGACAACGCCACGCTGACCGGTGTCGAGGAATTCACCGCCGGCGAATTCGAGCTGACGACGGCCGGAAAATCCCAGGTGAAGAACCTCTCCATCTCCGCCACGTCCGCCCGGATCAGCATGAAAAAGAACGCGGTCGCGAACCTGACTCTCAAGACCGACCGCGGGGTCGAGGTCAACACGGACAACAACGCGAACCTGAAGCTCACGTTCACCGGCCGCGAACTGGCCCTGACGGCCGACGGCTCTTCCGTGGTCGTTGCCGACGGCGGCACGACCCGGAGCCTGAACCTGTCCACGGGCGGCTCCTCCCAGGTCAGCGTGCTCTCCGATACCGAGAAGGTGGAAGTGACCGCCGAAGGCAGTTCCAAGCTGACGCTCACCGGCAAGGCCCTCGAAATGGAGGTCAAGGGATCCCGCAGTTCCGTCGTGGACGCTTTCGCGATGCCGATGGAGGAGGTCGAGGCCAACCTCTCCAACTCTTGCACCGTCACCGTCTCCGTCTCCAAGAAGGTCTCCGTGAACCTCGTCGGCGGCAGCTCCCTGTTCTACAGCGGATCCCCGGTGTTCGAGATCGAGAAGATCGTGAAATCCACCCTGGCCCCTTACGGAACGAAGTGATGCAAATCTTTGACAGCCACGTCGATACCCCTTCGCAGCTGATCCGGCTCCGGAATCTCGGTATCGACAACCGCTATGGGCACGTCGATTTCCCCAAACTCAGGCGCGGGGGAGTCGGCGGCTCTTTTTTCGCCTTGTATACCCCGGCGGAAATGGCGCCTGACGCAGCTACACGCTATGCGTTGGAGATGATTTCCGCCGTCTATGACGCCGTCGATGCGAACCCGGACTATGCGGCCCTGGCTTTCTCGCCGGATGAAGCGGGGGAGAATACGAAGAACGGGCTGATATCGGTCTTTATCGGCATGGAGAACGGAGCCCCCATCCAGCAGTCGCTGTCCCTGCTCCGGACCTTTTACCGTCTCGGTGTCAGCTATGTGACGCTCACGCACAACGGTGACAATGCCATTGCCGACAGTGCTGCCGAAGGGAAGCGCTGGCACGGCCTGAGTCCGTTCGGAAAGCAGGTGATTGCCGAGATGAACGCCCTTGGGGTGATGGTCGACTTGTCCCATGCGTCCGACGAGACCTTCTGGGACTGCATCCGCCTGTCGGAGGCCCCGGTCATTGCTACGCACTCCTGCTGCCGGGCGCTTTGCAACCACCGGCGCAACCTGACCGACGAAATGCTCCAGGCGCTGGCGGAAAAAGACGGCTATGTCGGGATCAACTTTTATCCTGCATTCCTGTCGGAACGGTTCCTTTCCGATCCGGCCGACGCCGCCCTGTTCGACGAGGGCGAGCGGGTGGAAGCCGCCTTCATCGCCGATCCGGCCGATCCTTCGCGGGTGAAAGCCTGGGAGGAAATGCAAGACCGGCTCGAGTCGCTCTGGCGTCCGGGCGTCCGGGAGATCGTGGACCATGTCGACCATGCCGTGTCCATCGCCGGCATCGACCATGTCGGAATCGGCAGTGACTTCGACGGGATCCTGGTGCCGCCCGCCGGGCTGGAGAATGTGTCCCGGATCGGGCTTGTCTTCGACGAGATGCGTCGACGCGGCTATGCCGAAAAGGACATCGACAAAGTGGCGGGGGAGAACCTTCTTTCGGTGATGCGCCGGATTGCTGATAAAGCCGATATCGAACGGTAAAAGGGCCCTTTTGAGGCCCTTTTGGGATGAAAACAAAAAAGTTACAACGTTTAACTTTTTTGTTTTCTTTCTTTTATATCAATTTGTTAAATCCTCGATGAGGGTCAGCCTCAAAAAATCGAGCGCAGCGGCCGCAAAACGCTCGATATTGCGCTTCCGGTCGTTGCGATAGATCTTTTTGACGGTCTTCGTACCCCGCGGACCGGCCACCCCGATCCAGACAGTGCCCACCGGATTGAAGGCATCGCCATCCGGCCCGGCCAGTCCGGTCGTGGAGACGGCGTAGTCGCTACCGGTCACGCGGCGGACGCCTTCGGCCATCGCCGCCGCGACCTCGCCGCTCACGACGCCGTACTTCTCGACGGTCTCCGCCGGCACGCCGAGAACGCTCTCCTTGACGGAAACCGCATACGAGGTGACCGATCCCAAGTAGTAGGCGGAAGAACCGGGAACGGAGGTGATCAGGTGCGAAATCTCGCCGCCCGTGCAGGATTCCGCGGCGCTCAAGGTCTTGCCGGATGCCTTCAGCAGGCGGCCCACGGTAGCTTCCAGGGTGTCATCCTCGTCGGAGTACACCTTGTCACCCAGCATTTCCTTCAAGCGGGCAATCTGCGCCTCTACGCGGGCTTGCTGCTCTTCCTTGTTCCCGCCGTAGATGGACAGGCGGAGCCGGATGCCCGTGAGGGGATTCGGTAGGTAAGCGAGGTGCATATCCGCCGGCAGGGCGTCTTCCCAGGGCGCGATGTACTCGGAGAGAGCCGATTCCGCCATTCCGAAGACCATGATGCTGCGGTGCAGGATGTCGTCCAGGGGGAAATGTCCCCGGATGTCCTGCATCACGGACGGAATGGCGCCAACGGCTTCGAACGGAACGCCCGGCAGGGCGTACAAAGTGGCGCCGAAAGCATCCTTCGGGAAACGGAATACCATGATGGGAGCCGTTCCCAGGCGGTTCTCGATCACTTCACAACGCTCCGGAACGAGGGCCTGCGCCCGGTTGCTTGCAAGCATGTCGAGTCCGCGGCTGTGGAGAATGTCCTGGATGATGGCCAGCTGCCCGGTGTGCTCCACCATCCCTGCGCTGCCGGACAATTCGGCCAGGACGCTTTTCGTGATGTCGTCCTTCGTGGGGCCAAGGCCGCCCGTCGTAATGACGATGTCATTGACCGTCAGTTCATTGCGAAGATTGTTCAGGATTTCGTCGCGGTCGTCTCCGATGGAGAGCATGCGGGTGACACGGATTCCAGCCTCTTCGAGTGCGATGGCAAGGCGGGAGGAATTGGTGTCCACGACCTGGCCGATGAGGATCTCATCGCCGATGGTGCAGATGGATGCTTGGATCATGGGGTCTGGATAGGTTGGTCGATGGCCTTGAGCAGGATTTTCGCGGTCTGGCGCGGCTTGCCCGGAATGCCTTGGGCCACTTCGATGAGGGATGCCCCGGCCTGAAGCAGCGCACGGGCTTCTTCCGGCGATGTGATCGCCCCGGAGCCGATGATGGGAAGGCGTTTTTGGGTGTATTCGGCGCAGAAACGGACCTTGGCGAGGCCGGGCACTACAACACCGTCGAAACCGTACATGAGGCTGAAATCCAGGATCCGCCGCATCTGTTCCTCATCGTGGCCGGGCGCGAGGCGGAGGAGGATGGGCTTATAACGCTCATAATACAGCCGGAGGCTGAGCAATTCGTCCAGGAGTTCGGTCCAGTCGGAGAAATCGTCCAGGGAAGACAGGCCGCTTTCCCGGTTGATATCGATGACGAAGAAGTCCGCGAAATCGTACAGGAGGGAGAACTGGTGGATGATCCGCTGCTTCACCTCCTCTTCCGTGGTGCCGTCCGGACGGAGCTCCACGGCGGCGACAATGGGGGTTTGCCGGTTCTGCAGGCGCTCTGCGAGGGTCTGCAGGGGTGTTTCGCCGGGAATGATGCCCGTGAAGCTGAATCCGATGCTGTCGCACAGGTCCAGCAGTTCATCCTGCCGCTCCAGCACGGGGGCCAGCCCGATGGGGTGCCGGAACTGGATGCCGAAGAGTTCCCGGGCCAACGAGGGATGCTCCCGCCTGAATCTCAGGCGGTTCCAGAACTGGTAACCCGGAAGGCGGCGCTTCCAGAGCATGCCGCGGGCACTTTGCTGCAGACTGGACATGGTCTCGTTGGCTTGGTCCTGCAAAGATAATAAATCTTATTGGAACTCGTCAAACGTGTTGTCGTCATAGAAGACGAGAATCTTGGAAACGCGCCGCGGGGGCTGCTCGGCTGCAAATACGGGATTCTCGCCGGGTGTGTCCTTGTACATACGGCCTTTACCGGTCAGGAGCCAGTCCATGCTGATCCGGGGATAGTGCACGGCCATGGCCTCCAGGAAATCGAACCCCGGTTTGTTCCGGCCGGACAGGATGTGCGAGATTCCGGCGCGAGCGACACCGAGCGTGTCCGCAAGCTGCGCCTGCGAGATATTCTCCGCGTCCAGAAACTGTTGAAGGCGTTTGTCCATCTTGTTATCCTTAGGTGTTACAAAAGTAACGAATCTAAAGTAAAAATACAAGTGTTAAAATGGGATGGCCATGGCTGGAATAGGGGAGTAAAAGAGGCATAAAATACATAAAGTATAAAATCCGTTAAGTATAATTAAAGTACTGATTATAAGTGTTTTAATTAGTTATTTATAACATATTTGTTAGGGAGAGGAGGTGCAATACTCCTTTGTTGATAACTTTAGCTTTATCTATATTTTATATATAATATTATAAATAGCTGATTATTAACACATAAACTATTGCTAAAATATGGAATAATAATTGCTTATAATGGATTTTGTGACCCGTGTTAACATCTCTTGGGAAAAATGCGAGTGAGTTACATTTGTAAACACATTTCAGGCAGAAAGAAGGGAGGCTGAACGACTGGATACGGAGATTTCAGAATTTGTGCAGAATTGTGTAACTTCGCGTCAGATTTGATAATGAGCGCATGATACCTGAAATCCATATCGAGGATTACAATTATCCGCTTCCCGATGAGCGGATCGCCAAATACCCGCTTCCCGAGCGGGACTCTTCCAAGTTGCTCCATTATGAGGGCGGACGGGTGGACGAGTTCGTTTTCCGCCAGTTACCGGACCTGCTTCCCGCGAATTCCCTCATGATCTTCAACGATACGAAGGTCGTTCCGGCCCGCATGCATTTCCAGCGCGCGACCGGCGCCCATATCGAGATATTCTGCCTGGAGCCGGTGAAACCAGTCGAATATGCCACGGCCTTTGCCGCTACAGACACCTGTACCTGGAAGTGTGTCATCGGCAATGCGAAAAAATGGAAAGATGACGTCCTGACCCTGTTCCGGACCCCTGAAACTCCGGATATGGGCCTGGAAGCCAGGCTGTTGAGTCGCGAGGGCCAGACTGGGGTCGTGGAGTTCCGCTGGACGGATGGCTCTCCCTTTTCCCGTGTCCTGGAGGTCTGTGGGACCGTGCCGATTCCCCCGTATCTGAACCGGGAATCCGAAAAGATCGACATCGAACGCTATCAGACGCTCTATGCCCATATCCGCGGTTCCGTCGCGGCGCCGACGGCCGGCCTGCACTTCACGGAAGATGTCCTGGGCCGGATCAAGGCCAAGGGAATCGACATGGAAACCGTCTGTCTCCATGTAGGCGCGGGCACTTTCCTGCCGGTCAAGAGTTCGCTGGTCTCCGAGCATCCCATGCACCGGGAGCCATTTGTAGTGAAACTTCAGCTTTTGAAGGATATCTGCCGGATGGACAGGAAGTTGATTGCCGTCGGAACAACTTCAGTCCGAACGTTGGAATCCCTTTATTACGTGGGTGTCAGCTGTCTTGAGAAGGGGGTGCCGGAGGATGTACCGCAGTGGGCACCGTATGAGCGGGAGTATCCGTTCAGCACCCGGGAAGCCCTGGAGGCGATCATCACCTACCTGGAGGAGAACCACCTGGACGAACTCAAGATCGGCACCCGGATCATCATCGTCCCGGGGTTCCGTTTCCGTCTGGTGGACTTGATGGTCACGAACTTCCACCAACCCGAAAGTACCCTCATCCTGCTGGTTTCCGCCTTCGTGGGCGGGGATTGGAGGACCATCTACGACTATGCGCTCTCGCACGGCTTCCGCTTCCTCAGCTATGGGGACAGCTCCCTGCTGGTCCGCGCTTGATTAATTGGCCTGTTTTTCGTACCTTTGCGCCGTACAAAACCGACGACTCATGGACGAATTGAATCCATTCGAGGACATAGCTCCCTATAACGACGAAGAAGCGGCTGCCGCCCTTTCCAAACTGGCCGAGCATCCCAACGTACCCTGGATTTCCAAGTACATCTTCTCCAACCAGCCCGAAACCTACCTGCGGGACATCCTCCGCAGCATCAGTACGGTGGACGACTTCCAGAAGCTGGTCATGTCGCAGGCCACGGAATGGGTCATCGAGAAGTCGGTCCGCAACTTCTCCTATGACGGCATCAACAAGCTCCAGGCCATCGAGGGCAAGTACCTGGCGATGTCCAACCATCGCGACATCATCCTGGACCCGGCCTTCACGCAGCTGATCCTGTTCCGGAACCAGCTTCCCCTTACCGAGATCTGTGTGGGCGACAACCTCCTCAAGAGCAAGACGCTCGAGCGCCTGATCCGCTCCAACCGGATGATCAAGGTCATCCGCGGCATCTCCGCCCGCGAACTCTATCTTTCCTCGCAGGTCCTGTCCAAGTATATCCGCGAAAGCATCACGACCGGAAAGAGTTCCGTCTGGATCGCCCAGCGGCAGGGACGGACGAAGGACGGCATCGACATCACCGAGCAGGGCCTCCTGAAGATGTTCGATATGAGCGGTACCAAGGATTTCGTGCAGAACTTCCTGGAACTGAACATCATCCCGCTCTCGATTTCCTACGAATACGAGCCCTGCGACATCCTGAAGGCCCGCGAAATGCTCATTTCCCGCACGCAGAAGTACGTCAAGACGGAGAATGAGGACCTGCAGAGCATCATGCTGGGCATCAAGCAGTGGAAGGGAAACGTGCACCTGAACTTCGGCGACCCGCTCACCGAGGACGAGATCCGCGCAGCGTCCCTCTGCGACAAGAACGACCGCTACCAGCTCATCCGCCACGCCGTGGACGTCCGCGTCATCAACGGCTACAAGCTCTGGAATACGAACTACATCGCCTACGACCTGGCCAACCACACGTTCAAGTACGCGGACCGCTATTCCCACGAGGAAGCCGAGGCCTTCACGGAATTCACCGAGCATCAGCTGGACCAGGTGGAGCC
>ODAJ012130608.1_pt1 | contig 11753 bp, 8 predicted proteins | sample 1539241 | NCBI WGS metagenome assembly ODAJ01 (sample SAMN02144231, study PRJEB22623) | gut metagenome | biome: sheep rumen | host: Ovis aries | place: New Zealand | reverse complement strand
CATGAAGAATGGCAACTCTAAATTCAATGCGATTCTTGCTGTCGTACAACAGTAAGATAACTAATCATGGCACGGGTGCTGAGTAGTTACTGGTGATATCATTTTTGATGAAGAAGGTTTTGCAGATAGAATAGCCAAACAAACTCAGAGTAATAAACAAAAGAAAATTAATTATATTATTTCAAAGTTCATTATTTGGAGTAAAGATAATTCTACCGAAACTTTTCAATTAGTTAAGAACATTGCTAAAGGCAATGCTCTATCTGCTCTCCTATCAATGAAAAATATTGGCAACTATGTTGGTAAAATGAGTGGAGTTATAATTGCCTTAGACTCTCCAATAATATTTAATTTGCTTGATTTGAATGAAAAAGTAAATTTTGATATGTCAAGCGAATTGCTTGGAATTCTTAAAAAGCAAGGTTGTTCTTTTGTTATATTTAGACAACATTATCAGGAGGTGTTGCAGACCTTTAATTCTACTATTCATCTATTATATACTAAGAATTATAGTTTAGACAAAGCTTCAAGATTGCTAAAATATTCAGTACGAAACAAAAAATCTGCAAACTTCTTAAAAAGTAAACTTGAATTGTTGGATAGTGTTCTTGCAAAATGGAATATCACAATAAGTGATGCTCCTTTAATGCCAGATAAATACTCGGAAATAAATTGCGCAAATCTTAAAGAGTTATTAATTAAAAGGTATCAAGACAATAATGTCGAAATAGATGATAATAGAAATAAGACCATCGATAATGATGTTGATGTAATCTCTTATATTTATCGTCTTCGAGGAAATAATCCTGCATCTAATCTAAAAAATAGTAATGCTATATTAATTACTACCAATACTGCTCTTGCGTTTGCGTCAAAGCATCCAGCTTTGAGTGATGTTTGTCATTCTATTCCAGTATGTATGACAGATGCTTTCCTTTCTACTATTTTATGGTTCTGCTATCCTGATTCTGATAGTGATATTAATGAGAAAGTTTTATTAAGCGAATGTTATAACAAATTAACGCTCTCTGATGAGATCCTTCATAGATTCTATTCAGAAGTTAAAGAATTAGATGCTTCGACTCCAATTTCCGAAGAAATTATGCTGCATATCAATACTTCAAGAATGGTCCAGGAGCTTCTTGAAATAAAAACATTTAATGATCCTTCTTTGTATACTGATAAAACAACTGCAGAGATCTTACAGGAAATAGAAATAGCCAAGAACTCAAAGATTAAAGCACTTTCAGGAACATTGGATAGCCATGATGGTAAATTTCTATCGATTGCCAGATTTATATCAGGAACAATTATATCCATTGTTTGGTTTGGGCTTGTTATATTGTTTTTAATATTAAAATATATTGACTATTCAAATTGGACCGATATTTGGAAAATTGTATTGAATACTCTCTCTATAATCCCTGTGTTATGGGGATTGCTGAGTTGGTTTGGAATTATCAAGAATAAGGCCTATTTGTTGGATTTTCTAACGAAAAGAATATATACATTTGTCAAAAACTGGTTTGAACAATAAATGATAATTTAGGTCACATATCGTTAATTAAAATAACCAAAGCATATAAAAGTATGATTGACAATTTAATTAATGAAATAGAACAGGCGATGCTCAATGTCCTTGACAACGAGCAGTTGAGCCAGTTGCGAAAGGTACTCGATTACACTTTCCGCAATGTTTCCGTGACCAAGAAGGAATCTGTACACACAGAAAGTAACAATCAAACTCTAATTGACAATTTCATTGCTGCCAAGAAGGTTGAAGGCTGCTCTGAAAAGTCCATCTCTTACTACAAGAGTACCATCCATAATGCACTATTGAAGATTGAGAAAGACGTTGTTCATATCACCACCGATGACCTGCGAGGCTATTTGAACCAATATCAGGAAGAAAGTGGTGCAAGTAAGGTGACGGTTGACAACATCCGTCGTATTCTTTCAAGCTTCTTCTCCTGGTTGGAAGAAGAGAACTACATAGTTAAGAGTCCTGTACGCCGAATACACAAAGTAAAAGTTGGCAAGACCGTTAAGGAAACCTATACTGATGAAGCCTTAGAGCAGATGCGCGACCATTGTTCCAATGTCCGTGATCTTGCTCTTATAGACTTACTCGCTTCCACAGGTATGAGGGTTGGTGAACTAGTCCGGCTTAACCGAAATGATATAGACTATCAGAACAGAGAGTGTATTGTTACGGGCAAAGGTGATAAGCAACGAAAGGTTTACTTCGATGCCCGTACAAAGATACATCTTCAGAAGTATGTGAATAGCAGAACAGACACTAACGATGCTCTGTTTGTGTCGCTGTTGGCTCCTAATGAACGGCTCCAAATCAGTGGAGTCGAAATACGCCTTCGACGGCTTGGGCGAGAATTGAACATTCCAAAAGTTCACCCACACAAGTTCCGTCGTACCCTCGCTACAATGGCAATAGATAAAGGAATGCCTATCGAGCAAGTCCAACATCTTTTAGGCCATCAAAGTCTCGATACAACATTGCAGTACGCAATGGTGAACCAGAACAATGTTAAGTTGTCTCACCATAAATTCATTGGATAGTATGTCGCAATTTATCGAGATGTTTGGAACAGTTGAATCGACAAAGCCACTTACAGATTATATTGAAGTCTCATTTCCTGGTGAATGGGGCCAAGAAGATAAAGAAGGCTCTGGTGTTAAGGTAATTAGAACAACCAACTTCACTAATAATGGCAAGTTGGATTTATCTGATGTTGTCACTAGAGATATTGATTCAGTAAAGGTAGAGAAGAAGAAACTTTCCAAGGGCGACATCATACTAGAACGGTCAGGTGGAACAAATGAAAATCCTGTCGGCAGAGTCGTTTATTTCGAGGAAGATGGAGTGTATCTGTTCAACAATTTTACTCAGCTTCTCAGATGTAAAGAAGGTGTCAACTCCCTTTTTATATTCTATTCGTTGTTCAACTATTATCAGATGAATAAGAATGTGATAAGAAGCATGGGTAATAAGACAACTGGCATCCAAAACTTAAAAATGGATAGGTATTGGCAAATTCCTATTGCCGATGTGTCTATTGAACGCCAGAAAGAGTTTGAAACCATCTATCATCAGGCCGATAAATCAGGATTTGACGGGCTCAAATCGCAATTTATCGAGATGTTTGGGGACCCAATGGTCAATGATAAACAATGGTCAGAATATGAATCTCTGAGTGAAGTCACACAGATTGTTCTGGGTAGTACACCAAATTCAAAGGAACCTTCATTTTGGGATGGTGATATTAGATGGATTACTCCTGCAGAAATGACCGACCGGTCCTACATAATAAATGATACAGAAAGGCATATTACCGAAGCAGGTCAAAAATCTGCCAATCTAACAATGCTTCCTGAAGGAACTGTACTCTTCTCGACGAGAGCACCGATTGGGAAGGTAGCGATAGTTGGCAAAGAAATGTGTTGTAACCAAGGATTTAAGAATTTTATATGTTCAGACAAGCTTAATAATGTGTTCTTATTCTACACACTTAAGTTTAAGAAGGATCATCTTTGTTCTTTGGGAACAGGGACAACCTTCAAAGAATTGTCTAAACGGACGGTTGAGTCTCTAAAAATAGCCGTACCGCCAATAGAATTGCAAACGCGATTTGAGGAAATATATAATCAGGCCGATAAATCAGGATCTGTCCTGCAATATATGACTGCATGTTAAACGAAAACAAAAATACAAGATATTATGGCATACTTTAATGAAGAAAATACCGTTGAGCAGATGCTCATCAATGCCGCAGGAAAGTGTGGCTGGATTTATGTGGAGCCGCAGGAAGTTCCGCGATTGCCTGACGAAGTACTGGTGACAGAATGGCTTGTCACAGCACTGAGGCGGCTTAACCCCATCACTGAAGACCAGGCAGCACAGGTGGTTTACAGACTTCGTGCTGCATGTAGCATTGGCACTAATCATGAAGAGTTGATTAACGCCAATGACCGCTTCCGTCGCCTGTTGTTTGAGGAAAACTCCTATCCTTTCGGCGAGGATGGAGAGAATATCAACATCCGCTTCTTCAGTGACAAACCTGCTGAGAACCGCTGTGTTGTCACCAACCAATGGGAGTTCCCGCGCAAGAGCAAGGAGGGTGGCAAACGTCTCGACCTGGTATATATCATCAATGGCATACCGATGATAATTGGTGAAGCCAAGACACCAGTCAAATCTTCTGTGACATGGGCTGATGGTGCCACTGATATTCTTCACTATCAGAAGAGTATTCCTGAGATGTTTGTGCCGAACATCCTCGCTTTTGCCAGTGAAGGACGCGAATTGCAATATGCAGGCGTAGGTTGCCCTGTGGATAAATGGGGGCCTTGGTTTGCCGATGAAGAGCGTCGGCATGGTACGCTTGAAGATGTGGAGCACAACTACATTTCACTGATCACGCCAGAACGTGTGCTTGACATCTATCGCTATTATACGGTTTTCACCGGCACCACGGGTGGCAGAAAGATAAAGATAGTTTGCCGCTATCAGCAGTACCTCGGTGGTGAGGCTATCGTACAGCGCGTATTGGGCACATACCGTGCTGGAAAAGGTCCGAGGAAAGGGCTCATCTGGCACTTCCAGGGGTCTGGTAAATCATGGCTGATGGTTTTCGCTGCCCAGAAATTACGCCGCCAGAATGACCTGAAGGCCCCGACTGTAGTAATTGTAGATGACCGTATTGACTTGGAAGACCAGATTACAGGTGATTTTACTCGTGCAGAGATTCCAAATGTAGATGGCATCTCCTCAAAAGAAGAATTGGAAACGAAGATACACCAGCGCAAGATTCTCATCACAACTATCTTCAAGTTTGGTGACTTGAACGACGGTGAGGTGATAGATGACCGTGACAACATCATCCTGCTCATGGACGAGGCACACCGCACACAGGAAGGCGACCTTGGAAAGAAAATGCGCACGGCCCTGCCCAATGCTTTCTTCTTCGGATTGACAGGAACACCCATCAATCGCAATGACCACAACACATTTGCCTGCTTCGGTAGTGAAGAAGACAGGTATGGCTATATCTCGAAATACACTTTCCAGAACTCAGTCGATGACGGAGCTACGCTGGAACTGAACTTCAAGACGGTTCCTGTTGAGATGCACCTTGATGAGGCAAAGCTTCAGGAAGAGTTTGATGCGCTGACCGATCAGATAAGCGAGGAAGACAAGCAAGAACTGGTACGGCGGACAAGTGTAGAGGCATTCTTTACAGCTGACAAGCGTATCAATGATGTATGCAAGTATATCGTCAACCATTTCCGCGAGTATATAGAGCCAACTGGCATGAAGGCACAGGTTGTAGTGTATAATCGTGACTGCTGCGTAAAGTACAAGAAGGCCATTGATGCCTTGCTTGGTACTGATGACCAGACAACCATCGTGATGCATACTGCCGGCGACAAGGCCGATGAGTATAAGGCATACAAACGTAGCCGCGACGAGGAAAAGAAACTGCTCGACCAATTCCGCGACCCGCTATCACCACTAAAGTTCGTCATCGTGACATCTAAACTGCTGACAGACTTTGATGCACCCATCCTACAGTGCATGTATCTTGACAAGCCGATGAAGAATCATACGCTGCTACAGGCAATCTGTCGCACTAACCGCACTTATAACGAGAACAAGAAGTGCGGACTGATAGTTGACTTCGTCGGTGTGTTCGAGGATGTTGCCAAGAGTCTTGCCTTCGACGAGGAAAGCGTAAAGACCATCATCAAGAACATGGATGAGATTAAAGCGCTCATTCCGACATTCATGCAGGAGTGCATTCAGTTCTTTCCTGGTATTGACCGCACCATTGGTGGTTGGGAAGGTCTGACAGCTGCACAGCAATGCCTGAAGGAAGAAGGCGTGAAGACAAACTTTGCACGCCACTTTGCACGTCTGGCAAAAGCCTGGGAGATTGTTTCTCCAGACGAATTCCTGGCTCCATATTCAAGTGATTACACTTGGCTGGCGCAGGTATATCAGAGCGTGCGCCCTGTAAGCGGAGGAAACCTGATATGGACTTTGCTCGGAGCTAAGACTATCGAGATTATTCATAATAACATTGACACCATTGATATAGGTACGCCACTTGAAGATCTTGTTGTAGATGCAGACATTATCGACTCCGTTTTGGAAGATGAGAAGAAACGTGAGAAGAAGATTGTCGAGGTGGAAAAGATGTTGAAGATTAGACTTGGTGAGCATAAAGGCGACCCAAAGTTCAAGAAGTTTGCCGACAAACTGGATGAACTGCGTGAACGTATGGAGCAGAACTTGATATCGAGCATTGATTTCCTGAAGCAACTATTGCAGATGGCCCGTGAATTGCTGGAAGCAGAGAAGGAAATAGAAAAGCCGATGGACAAGCGTGCTCAGGCAAGAGCTGCGCTGACAGATCTCTTCCAGAGTATCAAGTCGGAGGAAACGCCTATCATTGTTGAACAAGTGGTGAACGACATTGACAATGAAGTGGTCAATATCATTCGCCAGTTCAATGATGCATTCCAAAGCGTTACTGCCAGACGTGAGATAAAGAAGAAACTGCGTTCTATCCTTTGGATTAAATATCAGATTAAGGACAATGACGTTTTCGAGAAAGCATATAGCTATATAGAAATGTATTACTAACCACAATTAAAAAGAATTAGGTATGGATAGTAAATTTTCATGGGTACCACTGTTTGAGGAACTTGCGACGAAGTTGCTCATTTACAAGGATGACCGCACACCATTGGTGGATTGGATATATAAGGAGTTGGGTACTGTCACAAGAGATGATGGAAAATCCTTGGTCAATTATCTACATCAGCAAGATGGCTCTAAGATAGTTGATATAGACCCATTTTCCGTGTTTGGTATATTCAACCGTAATATCAAATGGGAGAACCGCACGGCTCTCCTTGAAAAGTTTAAGATGCATTTCGGTCTTAAATCGGAAATACCGACGGACTTTAACGGCATACCAACACTTGATCCACGACGAGCATTCTTTTTCTCGTGGGGACCAGATAATGATGTGGTCATTCGTAACTTGTGGACACTTTATGAAAAAGTAATCAAAGGCGAAGACATAGAAGGCGCCTTTAATCGTGTGCTCGAAGATGGATGTATGCCCAAGTACAGTCTGACCATGACATTGTTCTGGATTAGCCCTTCCAATTACATCTCGCTAGATTCACGCAACCGCGCCTATTTATCTACTATTGGCTTACCAGACGACTTCCCAACGTTCAACTATTCCATATACAAAGAACTTTTGGACAAGATCTTGCCTACTGTACAGGCGCATAATCTCCCCATCAACTCTTTTTTGGATTTCTCCCATGCTGCATGGTCAGCGACGACCGAATCTCCTTGTGTATGGATGTGGAGCGGAAACAAAGATACTTTCAAATCAAATATTCTCGCCGTGGGCTCTTCGGCTAAAGGACAACTGGACTTTTCTATATTTAAGTCTAAAGAAGACTTGGGCAGGGCTTACCGTGAAGTTGTCGGCAATACAGATGTCAAGATCCCCTATGCTTATTGGGACTTCATCAAGAAGGTCAAGGTTGGTGATATTGTTGTAGTATTCTCAAATCATAAAGACAGTAACGGCTTCGCGCATTATCTATATGGTTGGGGACGCTTCAATTCTGAATGCTCATTCATAAGTGAGGCAGAGAACCCCGTACAGCGTTCCGTTGATTGGAATCTTCCACTTCCTGACTCTGTTGTTGAGGAGACAAAGACAAGAAATCAGATGTTTTTCCATTGCGTAGAAGGTATCGAAGCAGACAACATTATACGCCTGCTGAAGATTTCTTGCGACAAAGATATAATTCCTGTAGCAGCACCTAATTCTTCATCAGAATCTTCATCCACCAAATACTGGATGTATGCACCAGGAGAGAATGCATCGAAATGGACTGACTGCCAAAATGCTGGAATGATGTGTCTTGGTTGGGATGACATGGGAGACTTTAGTCAGTATTCTTCGATGGAAGAGATACAAACTAAGATGCAGGAGGTTTACAATAAGCCTGAAGCTTCTTTTATGAATGACCGTTTGGCTTTATGGGAGTTTTGTCGTGTCATCAAACCTGGTGACATTGTTTTTGTAAAGCAAGGCAAGACAAAGATTATTGGCCGGGGAATTGTGACTGGTGATTACGTCTATGATGAAGCACGCAGTTCATACAAGAATTGCCGGAAGGTGAACTGGACTCATATCGGCGATTGGGATGCACCACATGATACTGTTCTGAAGACTCTCACTGACATCACGAAATATCCTGACTATGTGAAGGACTTGGAGGCTCTGTTCTCTAACGATACACCACAACCAACGTCAAAGAGATATTGGTGGCTTGTGGCGAGTCCCAAGATATGGAGTTTTAATGACATGAAGGTTGGAGAAACCCAGGATTATACATTGTATAATGACAACGGAAACCGTCGCCGCATATTCCAAAACTTCCTCGATGCGAAAGAAGGTGATGTGGTTATTGGGTATGAGGCTACTCCTACCAAACAGATTGTAGCATTAGCGGAAGTAGAAAAAGCGAATGATGGACAGTTTATCTTCTTCAAGAAGACAGAAACATTGCCTTCTCCCATAGACTATTCTGCCATACGTACTATTCCCGAACTGGCCAATATGGAATACCTAAAAAATCCTCAGGGATCATTTTATAAGCTGACGGAAGAGGAGTATAACATCCTAATGGATTTGATCCGTGAAGACAATCCTGTTCGGGTGGAACAACATAATCCCAGATACACAGAGGAAGACTTCTTGAATGATGTCTATATCAGCAAAGAGGCTTACCAACGGATGAAAACCCTCCTGCTCACCAAGAAGAACATTATCCTTCAGGGTGCTCCAGGTGTTGGCAAGACCTATTCTGCAAAAAGACTTGCCTATTCTCTCATGGGTGAAATAGACAAGGCTCGCGTAGAGTTCATCCAGTTCCATCAAAGTTACACCTACGAAGACTTTATTATGGGCTACAAACCCAACGAGGAAGGTGGTTTCTATTTGAAGAAGGGAGTCTTCTACACTTTCTGTAAAAAAGCAAAAGCAGACCCAGAGCGGCCTTACTTCTTTATCATTGATGAAATCAACAGGGGAAACCTAAGTAAGATATTCGGCGAACTCTTGATGCTTATAGAGAATGAATATCGGGGTGAGACGGTAAAACTGGCATACAGTGATGAAATGTTTGATGTTCCTGCAAACCTATATATCATAGGAATGATGAATACCGCTGACCGCAGTTTGGCCATGATAGACTATGCCTTGCGGCGTAGGTTCAGCTTCATTGATATGCATCCTGGTTTCGATTCAAAAGGGTTCGAGAAATACAAGAGCGCCCTCAATAACGAATTGTTTGACAGAGCTATCGACGTGGTTGGCATGTTGAATGATGTGATTGCGAAAGACGACTCTTTGGGCGAGGGATTCTGCATCGGACATAGCTATTTCTGTAACCAGAAAACTTTCTCTGAAGAATGGCTTCGAAACGTCATCGAGTATGACATCATTCCGATGCTCAGAGAATACTGGTTTGACAATAATGCACAGTTTGAACAACAGTCAAGTAGATTGAGAGCTATCTTCAAATGACCGAAGACAAAGGAATACTGATTCGCAATATCTTCTATATGCTGGCATACGCTTTTCAAGAGCTGAGTCAGAATAACTATGAGAAGATTGCCACTGAGGACTTCGACAACATTCATGACTTGTTTGCCGAAATCCTTTCAAGGGGTGTTGCTTATCAGCTGAAGCAGGGCCTTAGGAGGGAATATGTCAGTAGGCATGAAACGATATCAACACTGAAAGGTAAGTTGGACATTGATGGAAGCGTCAAGAACTTAGTGTCCAGAAAAAGACTTCTGGACTGTGATTATGATGAGCTTTCTGTCAATAACATCTTCAATCAGATTATCAAGACGACTGCTATCCTTCTCGTAAAGCATGGGGAGGTCAGTAAAGAAAGGAAGGGGACACTAAAGAAACTGATGCTCTATTTCTCAGAAGTCTCGATTATTGACCCTTCTTGCATAAGGTGGTCAACGCTGCGATTTGACAGGAATAGTCGTACCTATAGAATGTTGATGTACATATGTTTCTTTGTCCTCGACAATCTGATTATGACAACGGAAAGCGGTGAATATGCCATGCACACATTTTCCGATGAACATATGAGCCGGCTATACGAGAAGTTTATTTTGGAATATTACAAGCGGCATCATCCTGAATGCAAGCCAAGAGCTGCGCAGGTCAAATGGAATTTTGATATGGATCAGGTTTCCGCAGAATCATCCGCTGTGCTGCCAATCATGCAGACTGATATATTCTTGGAAATAGGTTCCCGAACGCTTATTATAGATGCAAAGTATTATTCTCATTCTCTTAGTGAACATATTGGGAAGAACGTGCTTCATACCAACAATTTTTATCAGATTAACTCCTATGTCCTTAATTACGATGTAGAGCATACTGGAAAAGTTGATGGAATGTTGTTATATGCCCAGACACAGGATGAAGGCGTAATGAATTACTCATACCCACACAGAGATGGAAATGTGTTTTATGTCAAATCATTGGATTTGAACCAAGACTTCGATTCAATAAAGGCCCAATTAGAAAATATTATCAGCGATATAGTATATTAGTTTACATATTATTATGTCACAAAACAAATATATAGGTACTAAAGAAACTGTCCAGCTAACTGGGCTTTCAACGCATGAAATATACGACCTTATTCATAAGGGTACACTCCAAGCTCACAAAGCTCCTAAAAGCGGCTGGCGTATTTCTACTCAGGCTTTGGCCGATTTAGGACTAATTCAACAAGAAGCAGACCTCGTAATTGAGAAGCCTTTAATTGAGGATGGTGTTTCTTATGTTGCTGATGAAGAGCATTACACACAGGTCTTCAAAAGAATGACAGAGGTAAAGCACAGCTTGAAAATAGCAACAGCAAATCTCAAGAACTTTAGCGTGACCGTTGAGAATGATGGCACAAATGAAACACTTCGTTTATGTGATTTCTTTCTGTCGCTTGTAGAGCGTGGAGTTCACGTTCAGGTGATTTGCATGAAACCGTTTGGTTTTTACCTCTACACCAAGGAAAATTGTCCGCAACTTCTAGACAATTCTCTTTTCGAATTACGGTACAATGAGCACAACCATATGAAGATATTCATATTTGATGATGAGCGTGCGTACATCGGCTCAGCTAACATAACCAGTGCTGCCATTGGCAAACGTGCAAGCGGGAACAGGAACCACGAAGCAGGAATGCTTGTGAGTGGGGCGAATATGATGAAGTCTCCACTACAACACTTTGAAAAGGTTTGGAATAGTCCTGACATTCTCAAATCATCCTGGAAACGATTCGCCACAAAAGCAAAAGATTTAGATAAAGAACTCAAAGAGAAATTTGGCAGATGACAGATGTCGGAGATAATGTCGGAGGTAATGTCGGAGGTCGAAATGCAACCAAGTTCACTGAAAGGCAGAAGATTATATTCGGTCGGCTGATAGAGACTGGACAAATAAATGTCCTAGATAATGTCCTAGAAACATCCGCTTCGCTTGCAACGCATTTCAAAGTTGATGCAAGGACTATCCGCCGCGACCTAAACGTTCTGCAAACCAAAGGCTTTATCCTTCACGATGGGCCTGACAAGGGTGGACGTTGGGTTGTTGTAAAAGGATAAT
>ODAJ012174425.1_pt1 | contig 11758 bp, 10 predicted proteins | sample 1539241 | NCBI WGS metagenome assembly ODAJ01 (sample SAMN02144231, study PRJEB22623) | gut metagenome | biome: sheep rumen | host: Ovis aries | place: New Zealand | reverse complement strand
AACAAAATGGAGTCTTACATTTCCCGCACGAGCGGGATCCGGATGAAGGACAAGCTCGGCTACGCGTTCGGCGATCTCGCGAGCTGTCTCGTGTTCGGTCTGACGCAGAGCGTTCTGAACAAGTTCTACACGGACGTCCTGTATATCAGCGTGCTGAACGTCATGATCATGACCATCATCGCCCGCATCTGGGACGCGATCAACGACCCGATCTGGGGACGTATGATCGACGGCGCGCAGGTCCGCCCCGACGGACGTTACCGGCATTGGCTGAGAGTCTTTGCCGTACCCACCGCGGTTGCGGCGGTTCTGATGTTCCTTCCCGTGCAGGGATTCCCGAGCCCCGCGAAGATCGCATGGATCTATGTGACCTACATCCTGTTCGGCATGCTCTATACCTGCATCAACATCCCCTACGGCTCGATGGCACAGGTCATTACCTCGGATGATAAGGAACGCTCGTCGCTGTCCGTGTTCCGTTCGATCGGCTCCACGTTCGGCGCAATGCCCGCGATGCTGCTCGCATCGTTCTGCTATGTAGCCGCAAAGGATCCGAGCGGCAATACCCTGCTGGATGCAGAAGGCAACGCGATCAAGGTCATGAGCCCGACGATCACCCTGATCGGCGTTATCGTCATCGCCGTGCTGTCGGTGCTGTTCTACTTCCTCTGCTACGGCTGGAGCAAGGAGCGCGTCGCCTCGAAGCCCGCACCGAAACAGAAGGGTCAGACGATGAAGGTCGTCAAGGCGCTTTTGAAGAGCCGCCCGTTTATGGCGGTCTCCGTCGCTTCCATGCTGTTCCTTGCCGCGCAGATGTTCGGTCAGGGCTATAACACCTATCTGTTCCACCATTATTTCAACGCGCCGGGTCTCACCATGCTGCCCACCGTGTTCCAGTATCTGCCGGTCGCGGTCATCATGTTCTTCGCAACCAGAATGGGCAACCGGTTCGGCCGCCGCGAGGTCTGCTCCTACGGCGTGCTCGCCGCTGCGGTATTCTATCTGGTGCTGTTCGTGCTTGCGCTGTTCGGCGTTACGAACGTGTGGCTGTATCTTGCCGCAAACCTCGTTGCCGGTATCGGCACCGCGTTCATCTTCCTGCTGATCTGGGCGCTTGCTTCCGATGCGATCGATTACAACAAGGTCGCGTTCGGCATCAATGACGATGCGACCTGCTACGCGTTCTATTCCTTCATGCGCAAGCTCGGTCAGACCGTCGCGACGATCCTGATCAACGTCCCGCTGCTCGTCATCGGCTACGAGGGCAGCAAGCTGAGGACCGAAGCGCTCACCGATGCGTCGCTCAAGACCATGTACAACTATTCGGTCATGATCCCCGCGGTGCTGTTCTTGCTGGTGTTCCTTATCCTGCGGTTCGTCTATCCGCTTTCGAAACAGCGCGTCGAAGAGCTTCAGGTCGAAAAAGAAAAGGTTCTGCGCGAGGACAGCGCAAACTGAAGCGAAGCAAACAAAACGGCACGGTTTCATCCGTGCCGTTTTTTGCGTAAGAAGAAGCTGTGATTCCGATCAGTACCGCAGCACGCGGTATCCGCAGAACTGCGCAAGCGCGCCGAGCGTGTCGGCATGCCGCCCCCGGATCACGACAAAGTGCGGTTCCAATCCCAAACAAACGGTTTCTCCCACGATTTTCTGAGCAGATTTGTCGGTCTTGATGACGATGCTCGTACCGGTAAACTGCTTTGGCATATCAAGCGCCGTGCCTTCGCAGAGGAAGAAACGGAACGTTCCGTCCGGCTCTCTGCCGATGCGGAAGACCGTTGCGTCACCGAACGCTTCGCAGCCGAAGTCCATCGCGGGACCGATCTTGCGGTTCGGGTGCACGCCGACGACCGCGCCGGTATCCTTGCGGGCCAGCGAGCATGCCGCCGCGCCGCAGTGCCAGAACGTGATCGTGTTTTCGTGCTCGTCGAGAGAAACCGGATCGCCGAAGAACACGGGCATGCCGCTCAGCTGCATACCGACCCACATCGACAGCGCGCCGTAAATGTCCGCTTCGCAGGCGGCGGCGATCCCGTCGTCATTCAGCATCGAAAGCACCGTGCAAACCGGCGTGCCGAACGCGGTGAAAAAGTCCGGCCAGCAGCGCGACGCCAAAGCGCCGATGCCGTTCTCTTTGATCCATTCGCTGTATGCCTTATAGAGCCGCGCATGGTCGAGCCGGTTTTTCTCCGGCGTGTTCTCGAGCCCGCAGGTTGCGCAGGCGGTCTTTTCAAGGTACGGCCTGCATTCCTCGTCGGTATAGCTCTTTGCCCGGTCAATGAGTTCGCGCGCCTCGATCGCAACAAGCTCTGCGCCGAAGGTGTGCATCATTTCGGTGTCGAGCGCTCTGCCGAAGCCGAACCCCTGCGGGGTGTGACCGATCGCCGCGATTCTCAGGGAGCGCATGGCATGTTTCAGTCTGGCGGCTGCGACCGATCGGCGTAAATCCTCGGACACCGATTCCTCTTCCGGGCTGCCGAACTCGTAGATAAACCGACGGTCGAACGCGCGGAGCGTGTTCGCCGCGGAGTACGCGCCGGTCAGCGAATTCAGCCGAAGCCGTCCGCCGTCGATGACCGGCTCTCTGAGCGTCCAAAGGATGATCGGACAGTCGAAGCGGCGCAGCACCTCGGACATGTACGCCGCATTTGCGAACGTCAGATTCTGAAACACAATGAGATCGGGATCGAGCGGTTCGAGATATGCCTTTAACGCGTCGACCGACAGCAGCTTTTCTTCCGGACAGACGAAGTTCGGATCGATCGACTTTAAGACCGTGCAGGAGCGGATGAACGCATCCTGCGCGCTTTCCATATGAAACGTCCCGACGCCGACGGGAACATAGACCGGTGTAAATTCTTTCATCGTTACCCTTCCTTACAATTATTTCACTTTTTGAATCAATCATAATGCACAACCGCGCAAAAGTCAACGGTTTTCCCTTGACATTCTACGGGTATTTGGCTACAATTGAATTACTTAACAGAATGAATTAAAAAGGAGAACAAAGGATTGGAACAGAATCTGAAGGAAATCGCAAAGGACATCCGCTGTGATGTTCTGACCTGCATCGGAAGCTTGGGCGTCGGTCACATCGGCGGCTGCCTTTCGGTCGTCGAGCTTTTGACCGTGCTGTATTTTGAAGCAATGAACATCGACCCGAACGAGCCGAAAAAGGCGGGACGCGACCGCTTTGTCTGCTCGAAAGGGCATGCGGGTCCCGCGGTGTACGCGACGCTCAGCAATCGCGGCTACTTCGATAAGTCGGAGCTTCTGACGCTGAACCGCGGCGGCACGAACCTGCCGAGCCACTGCGACATGAACCGCACAATCGGCATCGACATGACGACGGGTTCGCTCGGTCAGGGCTTTTCCTGCGCGGTGGGCGTTGCTTTGGGCAGCAAGCTCGAAGGCGACGGCGCAACGATCTATACGCTGATCGGCGACGGCGAGAGCCAGGAAGGACAGATCTGGGAAGCGGCCATGTTTGCGGCGAGCAAGCATCTGGATAACCTGATCGCCTTTACCGACTACAACAAGCTGCAGATCGACGGCACGGTCGAGGAAGTCAACGGCATCGCGCCGCTGGACGAAAAATGGAGAGCATTCGGCTGGAACGTGATCGACGTCGAAGACGGCAACGATATCGACGAGGTTTCCGCGGCGGTGAAGCACGCAAAACTCGGCGCGGGAAGCGGCAGACCGACGATGGTGATCCTGAACACGAAGAAGGGCTGCGGCGTCAAGTGGATCGAAGATCTCGGCGCAGGAAACCATAACACGAACGTCACGGCGGAGCAGGCCGAGGCCGCGATCCGCGAGATCAGAGGGGAGGCATGACCATGGAAATGAGAGCGATTTATGCGGAGTGTCTCGCAAAGCTCATGGAGGCGGACAGGCACGTTGTCCTTCTGGATGCGGACCTTGCGAAAGCAAGCGGCACGATCGGGCTTCGGAATCGGTTCTACGGTACGCAGATCTTTGACTGCGGCGTCGCCGAGCAGAACATGGCGTCGATCGCGGCGGGACTTTCCTCCTACGGGTTCAAGCCGTGGATCGAGAGCTTCACACCGTTTGCAAGCCGCCGCATCTGCGATCAGATCGCGATCTCGATCGCGTATGCAAAGCAGAACGTGAAGATCGTCGGCACCGACCCGGGCATCTCGGCGGAGCTGAACGGCGGCACGCATATGAGCGTGGAGGATATCGGCGTGCTGCGCTCGATTCCCGACCTCGTGATCTTTGAGCCGGTTGACGGCGTACAGCTGCGCGCCGCCATGCCGGTGCTGAACGAATACCCCGGCGCGGTGTATGTGCGCCTGTTCCGCAAGGAACTGCCCGACGTGTTCCCCGAAGATTATCAGTTCGATCTGTTCAAAGCGGACGTTTTGCGCGAGGGCACGGACCTTTCGATCTTCGTTTCCGGCATGCTGACAAAGGACGCGCTGGATGCGGCGGACGCGCTGAAAGCAGAAGGGATCTCGTGCGATGTGATCAATATCCACACGCTGAAGCCCATCGACCGCGAAACGGTGCTCGCGTCGGCGAAGAAGACCGGCGCGGTGCTGACGGTGGAGAACCACAACGTCATCGGCGGGCTCGGTTCCGCGGTGCTCGAAACGCTTGCCGAAGAAAAGATCCCGGTAAGAACGGTCGGCATTTCGGACCGGTTCGGCGAGGTCGGCAAACTCCCGTACCTTCGCGAAGTGATGGGACTCACAAAAGAGAATATCGTCAAAACCGCAAAGGATGCGGTCAGACTCAAATAAAACAGGAGGAAGATTTTATGAAACTTGCAATCGGAAGCGATAAATCCGGCTTTGCCGTGAAGGAAGCGATCAAGGCGTACCTGATCGAAGCGGGGATCGAATGCGACGATCTCGGCACGACGGACCTCAATGAAGTCCATCCCTACTATCGCGTCGCGAGCGACGTTGCGCCGCTTGTGCAGAACGGCACGTACGAAAAGGCGGTCCTGATCTGCGGCACCGGCGCAGGAATGTGCGTCGTGTCCAATAAGTTCAAGGGCGTTCACGCCGTTGCGTGCGAAGGCGTTTATTCGGCAAAGATGGCGCGCGCGATCAACAACGCGAACGTGCTGTGCATGGGCGGCTGGATCGTCGGACCGGAGATGGCGATCGAAATGGTCAAGACGTTCCTCGCAACCGAATGGTGTCAGGATCTCGAGGACTGGCGCGCGGTGAACATGCACAAGTTCTCCGCCGAGGTCAAAAAGATCGAGGACGGGATCTATGGCGCTTGAGTTCTTGTACCGGCAGCCGGTGAAGATCCGTTTCGGCTCCGGCAGCATCCGGACCTTGGGCGAGGAGATCAAAGCGCTCGGCGCAGCGCGGTGTCTGGTCGTCTGCGACCGGTTTTTGCGCTCGGCCGCGGAGGCGATGCAAAAGGAGATTCCGGAGATCGCGGCGATCTTTTCGGATGTGGAAGAAAACCCGCAGTTGTCCGGCGTGATCAAGGCGGCGGAGCTTGCGCGTGAGGCGCAGGTCGACGCCGTCGTCGGGATCGGCGGCGGCAGCACGATGGATACCGCGAAGTTCGCGGCGGCGATCGCAAAGGAAAATGCCGACGCGCTTGCGTGCTTCAAAGGCGTCAGTCCGTTCCCGAAAACGCGCTTTCCGATGATCGCGGTCCCGACCACCGCCGGTACGGGCAGCGAGGTCACGCAGGTTTCGGTCATCAGCAACGGCAGTGAGAAAAAGACGATCAACAATCCGGTCTTTATGCCGACGCTCGCGATCGTCGATCCGAAGCTGACGCTGACCGTGCCGCCGCGCACAACGATGAACACCGGGCTCGATGCGATGGCGCATGCTCTGGAGGGGTATTGGAGCAGAAATCATCAGCCGATCTCCGACGTTTGCGCGATTGAAGCGGTGCGGCTCGTGTTGGAAAACCTCGAAACGGCGTACCGCGACGGGTCGGATCTTGCCGCCCGCGAGAACATGTCGCTTGCGGCGCTGCTCGGCGGCATGAGCTTTGCGCTGCCCAAGACCGCGGGAAGCCACGCGTGCAGCTATCCGCTTTCCGAGGATTATCATCTGCCGCACGGCGAAGCGTGCGCGTTCACGCTCGACAGCTTCGTGCGCATCAACGCGGACGAGCGGCTCGAAACGCTCTGCCGCCGCGTCGGACTTTCCGGCACGGACGAGCTTGCCGACCGGATCAAAGCACTGAAACGGCTCGCGGGGCTGCGCATGACGCTTTCCGATCTCGGAGCGGTCGATCTCGATAAGCTCTGCCGCGACGCGGCAAAGCATCCGCTGATGGGAAACAATCCGGTTGTGATGGATGAGCGCGCGCTGCGGCGCATGTTTGAAGCGCTCGCATGAACGGGCGGATCAAGGATGTCGGCATGATTGCCGGCATGGTGATCGCGTGGACGGCGTACTATGCGGTCAGCAAATACATGGTGAGCGTGACGGGTTCGCCGTATGCGGCAGGGTTTCTTCTGCGTATGGCGGCGCTCGTATTCCTCACCGTACAGCTTGCGGTGTCCGGCGGTTTTGGGGAACTGTTCCGGCAGGGAAAGGCAACGGTGATCCTGATCATCATCGGCGTGTTCGGATTTCTTCTGGATTTGTTCGCAAACCTCGGTTACGCCGCGGGCGGCTCGCTCGGCACGGGAACGGCGCTTTTGAAGACCGACGTGCTGATGGTCAATCTTCTGACCGTCGCGATCTACCGGAAGCGGCTTTTTGCAACCGACTGGATCGGAAGCATCCTGATGCTGGTCGGCGTGCTGCTGGTGCTCGGACTGGATTTCCGGGAGCTGGCGTTCCGCCCGACGGATCTCTTTTTCATCGCAAGCGCGGCGTGCGTCACGGCGAACGCGTTTATCATCAAAGCGGCGCAGGACAGGCACGGGCAGAAGGCGGACACGATCTCATACTATAACAATTTCGTCGTTTTGCTTCTGTTCGCGCTGTTTGCGGTTTCCCGTGGAGACCTTGCGGCGCTGAAGCCCTCCGAAACGCCGGGCTTCTGGTGGTTCGTGCTTCTGGGAGGACTGGCGCAGACCGGCATTTATTTCTTCTACTATCGGAACCTTCGCCGCCACGAGGTCTGGATCGTGAAGCTCTGGCTTCTTCTGATGCCGGTTTTGAGCTGCATCGTCGGCGTGCTGTTCCTAAACGAAACGCTGACGACGATGAAACTGATCGGGATCGGCGTCGTGCTCGCGGGCGCAACCGTCATTTTGCTGCGATCGAAGGTGCATCCGAATACCATACAGCCGAAACGGGAGGACGCGTAAATGCGCAGAGAAGGCGACAATATGCTTGGGCTCAAACGGCAAAACCGCGCCGCGGTGCTTTTCAGTCTGCACCGATACGGCGGGCTTTCCCGAAAGAGTCTTGCCGCCATGCTGCATCTCACGCCTGCGGCGATCACAAAGATCGTGTCGGAGCTGATCTTCGAAGGACTCATTTTTGAGGACGGATCCGTTCCGTCCGACGGCGCGGGAAGGCGCGAGATCACGCTGCGGCTGAACACGCAGCGATTCTGTACGCTCGGCGTATCGATCGGGCTGAAAAAAGCGATCCTGTCCGCCGTGAAAACGGACGGGGAAATACTCTTTGCCGAAACCGTGCCGATTGCTCTGCGCGCGCCTGCGGAGCAAACGATCCAAGCGCTTTGCGCGCGTCTGCTCATGCTTGCCGAAGCGCATCAGCTCGACCGTCAGACGATCCTCGGCGTCGGCATTGCGGTGCGCGGCGTGATCGGCGAGGACGGACGCACGGTCAAAACGAGCTTTGACGCGCTGGATACGGAGAACGTCCCGATCTGCGACCGGGCGGAAGCGTACACGGGATACCGGAGCGTGCTGTCGAACAACGTTCGCGCGCTGCTCTCGGCGCAGATGTTTCTTTCCCGCGATCAAAAGCCGGAAAGCACCTTCTTTTTGCGCTGCGGCTCCGGCATCGGCGCGGCGTTTTCCGTCGGCGACGAAGTTCTGGAAGGCGACAGACGGCAGTGCGCGGAGATCGGTCACATCCCGGTGATCCGCCGCGGCGGCAAGCCGTGTCATTGCGGAAAGTCCGGCTGTCTCGAAACCATCGCGTCGCCCGCGGCGATCGTGTCGGAAGCAAAGGATCGTTTCTCGAAGGAGCAAACGCCGCTTCTGTACCGACTGGCAAACGGGGAATCCGACCGGATCACGACGGCGCTCGTTCTGGATGCGGCAAGAGGCGGAGACGCCGGCGCATGCGCGATCGCGGATCGCGCGGCGGAAGCGCTTGCCGACGCGTTGAAGTGCACGGTGTATCTTCTGGATCCCGGCAAGATCGTGCTGTACGGCGAGATCTTCGAGCACCCGTATTTTGCTTCGCGGCTTTCGGCGGAGATGGACGTCGGCGTCGACGCGGCGCATGCGGTGCCGATGGAAAAGAGCCGCTTCAACGGACAGCTTGAAGAACGCGCGGCGGGACTGTTATACACGAACGCTTTTTATCAAAACGGAGGAATACGCGAATGAATTTCACGGATGAACTCAAGCGGAAAAATCCGGAGCTGCCGCTTTTTTGCGTGACCGACCCGGAGTTTGCACCGTACGGACGGATCCTGCCCTGCAAAGCAAGGGAGGAACTTTCCGCGGCGATGGAGCAAACCGGCATTCCCGAAAGCGGCAACCGGTATACGGCGAGCGAACCCGCGCTGGAAGCCCTTGCATCGATCGCTGAGATCGGACGCACGGTTTACGGCGGAATGCCGATCCAGGCGGGATTCTGCAACGGCAGAGGATCCGCGCTGAACGCCGAGGAGTATCATAAGTGCAGCGAGGTCAATTATTCCACGACCGGTCTTGTACTGCTGCTGGCGCTGCCCGGCGACGTGCATGATCGCATCTTGGATTCGCGGGATGTCAGGGGCTTTTATTTGCCGCCTCATACGCTTATCGAGATCCATCCGCGCGTGCTGCATTTTGCGCCGTGCCGGATCAAGGATTCCGGCTTCAACTGCCTTGTCGTGCTGGAACGCGGCACAAACGAGCCGCTCGATTCTGTCGATCCGTCGGCGCCGGGAGAAGAAGGACTTTTATGGATGCGCAACAAATGGCTGCTTTGCCATCCCGATTCGCCGCAGGCGCAAAAAGGCGCATTTGTCGGCATTGCGGGTGAAAACCTGACGCTTCGGATCTGACGGAAAGCGGATCGGAAAAACAAGTGAGCGCCGTGCGGAAGCATCCGCGGACACGAAAAAACGCCCGAAGCGGGTTTGCGCTTCGGGCGTTTCAATATCCTTTTTTCTTTCCTTACGCCGCTCTATGATCATTTCCTTAAGGAGGCGGCGGAAACCGGGAAGGAAAAATATGTATCCGGGTACGGCTCATCCTTGAGAACAAAGTGCCACCATTCGCAATCCAGCGGCAGAAATCCGTTGCGCACCATTGCGCGGCGAAGCATCATACGGTTTTCAAACTGTTCTTCGGTGACGCCGCGATAATCCGGATGCGATACCTCGCTGAACAAATCGAACGGGCTGCCCATGTCGACCTCTTTGCCCGTTTTCATATCGAGCAGCGTCAGATCGACCGCGCTGCCGCGGCTGTGACTCGACTGCTTTGCGATGTATCCCTTGATGAACAGCTCCTGTTTCTCGAGGTCCGGATAAAAGTACGGCTTCATGCGGATGTCCGTGTCCTCGATCCCCCAGAGAATGAATTGCCTGACCGCCGCGACCGGCCGATAGGCGTCAAACACCTTGAGCCTGAAGCCTTGCACAAACAGCTCGTTGCTGACGGATTTCAGCGCTCTTGCCGCTTCTGCCGTCAGCAGCGCGATCGGCTCCTCATACCCGTCGATCCGCTCGCCGATGAAATTATACGTGGAATGATACCGGATCTCCTGTATGATATGCGGAACATAATCAGACAGCACAACAAATCCGGATGCATCCGTCGGCAGTGCGTTTCTGCTCATGGTAAGCGCCTCTCTTTCCGAATGGCTCGCTTAAGAAGGTCGATCCCGGGTCAGATGCCCAAGAGTTCGCTGTACGCCTTCAGCGCACCGTCGGTTTCGTGCGCCAGCACGCGCTTAGCGAGCACTTTGCCCAGCTGCACGCCCTCCTGGTCGAAGCTGTTCAGGTTCCAGCAGAAGCCCTGGAACATCACCTTGTTCTCAAAGTGCGCCAGCAGCGCGCCGAGGGATTCCGGCGTAAGCTGTTCCCCGATGATGATGCTGGAGGGGCGACCGCCGTCAAAGCTCTTGTTGGGATCGCTGTCCTGCTTGCCGCAGGCAAAGGCCATGATCTGCGCGGCGACATTGGCGCACAGCTTTTGCTGGCTTGTGCTGCCCTGAATGTCCGCGTCCATTCCCGCCTGGTTTTTGCGGAACCCGACAAACTGCAGCGGAACGACGTCCGTTCCCTGATGCAGAAGCTGATAGAACGAATGCTGACCGTTGGTGCCCGGTTCGCCGAAAAGGACGGGTCCGGTGGGATACGCGACCGGCTCGCCGAAGCGGTTGACGTGCTTGCCGTTGGACTCCATGTCAAGCTGCTGCAGGTGCGCGGGGAAACGGCTGAGCGCCTGCGAATAGGGCAGCACGGCGGTGACCGGATAGCCCAGTACGTTGCGCTCGTATACGCCGATCAGCGCGTCAAGCATGGCGGGGTTCTTCATAAGGTCGCTCTCCTTTGCTGTCAGATCCGCCGCATGCGCACCGTCCAGGAAGCGCGCGAACACCTCGGGACCGAACGCCAGCGACAGCACCACGCCGCCGACGCAGGACGTGGAGGAATAGCGCCCGCCGATGAAATCGTCCATGAAAAACGCCGCGAGGTATTCGTCGGACTTTGCGAGCGGAGACGTCTCGCTGGTGACGGCGACCATGTGTTTGGAGGGGTCCAGTCCCGCGTCTTTCAGCGCGTTCTTCACAAAGGTTTCGTTGGTCAGCGTTTCAAGCGTTGTGCCGGACTTCGAAACCAGCACGAACAGGCTGTGCTTCAGGTCGATCGATTTCAGCACGTTCGCCGCGTCGTCGGGGTCCACGTTGCTGATAAAACGGGCTTCGAGCCGGAACGCGCCGTTCTCTCTGGCCCAGTTTTCCAATGCGAGATACATGGCGCGGGGTCCCAGGTCGCTTCCGCCGATGCCGATCTGCACGACGGTCGTGAACTTCTCGCCGTCCGCGTTGGCGATCTCTCCCGCATGGACCTTGCGGGCAAACGCCGCCGCTTTTTTCTGCTCGCCGGTATAGAACGCGTACTTGTCCACGCCGTCCACGATCACGGCATTGCCGAGCTGACCTCTTGTCAGCTGGTGCAGCACCAGCCGCTTTTCACCGGTGTTGATCATTTCGCCGTTGTACAGCGCGGCGTACTTCTCCTGAAGCTGTGCCTCCGCGGCAAGCTCTTGCAGAACGGAAAGCAGTTCATCGTCTACGGCCTTCGCCGCGTAGTGATAGACCAGACCGCAGGCCATCGGCGCCGCGTACTTTGATACGCGCCGCGCACCGCTTTCGCCCGCCATCGCTTCCGGCAGATTGACGCTGCCTTTTTTTGCTTTCAGCTTTTCAAAAGCCGTCAGCGTATCGAGATTGTTCCAATGCAGCATGGTTTCGTTTCCTCCTTGAACAGGTATAAATGACGGAAGCCGTACGGCAGCGTTTTTGCTTCCCGCGGTTTCCTTTCGTCAATGCAATTTGATCGGTAAAAGTTTACCATTCCCGCGCCGATTTTTCAATCCCCCGGAAACCAAAATCGCCGTCCTCCTATGCGTGTGCAGGCGAAAAACGCTCTG
>ODAJ012181238.1_pt1 | contig 11761 bp, 9 predicted proteins | sample 1539241 | NCBI WGS metagenome assembly ODAJ01 (sample SAMN02144231, study PRJEB22623) | gut metagenome | biome: sheep rumen | host: Ovis aries | place: New Zealand | reverse complement strand
TAGTAATCCCAAGAAACGTAAGTTCTATAATACCATGCTTCAGAAGGCAGACTTGAACATTTTGGAGTATCGTCCTGTTGTAGAAGACCGGTTTGTGCCTAACGATTTCCGCGAGCGCATCCAGAAAGAGAACATCCCTGAGGAGATGAAAGATGTCCTATTGAAGCCTACTACTGATTCTATCACTTTCTTAAACCATTCCGACAATGGTGACTTCGACATTCCTCTCAGATGGCAGTCAAAGGGTACTCAAAAGTATATCCGCATTCTCGATGCATTATACGACTTGATGACGAGTCCTCACGTGTACTATCTTGATGAATTGGGCGAGGATTTGCACAACGACCTGTTGTACTACTACCTCAATGTCTTCATCTTCAACTCCGACAAGTCGCAACTGATTATCACCAGTCAAGAAACGACACTCCTTTCTCAGGATTTAATCAACGAGAACAGAGGCGTTGTTTGGTTTGTTGAGAAGAACAAAGAGACTGCTTCATCTGAGTATTCTCGTGGAGATTCATTTGGCTTGCACAAGAATTTGTCACTATATAATTCTTATCGCATTGGCCGTTTGGGAGCAAAGCCAGAACTGGGTAGCATCTTTATAAATTTAGAGGATTGATATGGGCAAACTACGACAGACAGCACTTATCTTGGGTGAAGGTCCTACCGAGTTCTTTTACTTTAAATCCTTGTGCGATGTGTTCAAGCGTATTACCATCAAACCGGACTATCCCAAGCACACAAACCTCAAGGAACTTGAAGCGAAAATAGATGAGGGCATTGCTATGGGCTACAGCCATATCTTCTGCATTATTGACATGGACACGAAGGACAAAGAACCTGAACGTACTCAGTATGAGCGATTGAAGAAGATGTTTGCAAAGCCTATCAGCAAACCGAAGAAAGGATTGTACAGTGAGGTAAAATTCTTCGAGACTCACCGTTGTACAGAATTGTTCTTCCTGTACTACTTCCGCTATACCTCACGAGTTTATACCGAACAAGAGTCATTGTTGAAGGACTTGAACCAGAGTGTGGAATACCGCAAGACAGCAGAGTTCTTCATCAAAAGCAAGGGCTTGCACTCGTACTTCGAGCGTAATGGGGGCTCATTGGCGACTGCTATCTCTAATGCTGATCATTCCATGGACGAGAAAAATGCCTCTGGAAGAGATTACACTTTCTCGGAACTCGGAAGGCTGATGGAAGAGCTGAAGGGGCTGGAAGTTGCGTAGACTATAATGAAGAGAGCAGGATAAGCAAGCGCACAGGTGGAGCAGTATAGTTTATGGTTCGATACCATCGCTTGCTACAAAAAATCTAGAATAATATGAATTTGATATCACAAGCAAAAACGTGGTTGTCTGTAAAGAACACCAGTTGGGAGACAGTTTTATATACTTTTATGAGTTCTTTGAAAGACACTCATTGCCTTGCCAAGGGTGTGGATGCAAAGAGTGCAGAAGAAGAGGTTCAGTCAGTAATGGATAGTTTATATACCATAATTGATTCGTATCATGCAGGCAAGGTGATAAATGCTTTAGATGAGACAAAACGATTACTCATCAAAGACTTCTATATTAGCATACCAAAAGACACTCCGTTCTTTAGAGCTCGAGGTAATGAAACAGGATTCTTATACAAGAAGGAGGAAATGTTTCATATCCCATTTGATAAGAGATATTTAGTCGGAAATCAAAGATATAGTATCTCTGGTTTGCCTTGTCTATATCTTGGAGGATCTCCGTACGTATGTTGGGAGGAGTTAGGAAGACCTGATTATCAGAAGTGTAATCATTCTGGCTTCAAAACTAATGAAGTAGTATATGTTTATGATTTCTGTTTGCCAAAGGAACTGAAATCTCTTTTTGACATCCGAAGAGCAGCATTAATCCTTGCTTGTAGTATTCCTGCTGATGCAAAACACGTTTTCAAGGATGAATATATTTTACCTCAATGCGTTTTCCAAGCAATTATAGAAAAGCATTATAATAATGGTGAGTACTTCAACGAAGATTACATCTTTGGAATCAGATATTATTCTACTCATTATCTTAAAGGAGAAATGGATATGTTCGCATTTGATGAAGATAATGATGAGGAAATGTCCAGATTAGTAAATTATATTTTCCCTTCTATTTCAGATGGCTATTCTGGTTTAAGTAAATACTTATTGCGTGCTTTTGAATATACAGCTCCAATCTCTTATATGTACATGTCTATTAAAGACACAACTTTTGGGATTGGAGGATCTAGCGATGAATATGCTTCATCCAGTTTTGGAGCCATAGAGGATGCTCTTAGGAAAGAGCTTGGCGTTGAAAGAATTCGAGAAGACTTGAGTATCGTGTTGTGTAAAGCTGGTGGAGAATAATAATGAAAGCCACAGTCTGACGAAGGAAGGCTATGGTGATACCTCTTTGTCCTTTAAGCGTGCTCTCTTAATGAGTGTGCGCGTGGGCGTATACGATTCTTTATAATGAAAATGTTAAGCACTATATTAAAAGGACTATGGGCATTCTGCTCGTATCTGTTTTGGCCAAGAAAGAAAAAAATATGAACAATGACGATGACTTTGACTTCGCTGAGTATGAGAAGGCTGTTATGGAAGACCCTTTATATCCAGTAGAAGAGTGTATCAAGATGCTAGAAGAGACTTCTGAATTCAATATTATTGGTTTATATGACAGTATTGATAATTGTCTCTTCCAAGATATAAATTACGGAATGGTCGTCTCAATGATGCCCAAATGGGTGGCTGATGAAGGGATAAGCGCAGAAGGATGTTGTACAAAGGATTTCTACGATACTCTGAAGAGAAAAGCATTTCATCCCGTCTTCGGACGTTTCATTTATCATTACGAACTGTGGAGTATCATTGCGGGAATACAGGAAAGATTGTCTGCTGTTATAATGTTCTTACGGCAATTATATAAAGAGGTTCCCTGTAAGGCAAAGTATACCCCTGATCAATATACATCAGGTAGCAGACAAAGTGGTGATAGAGAAACCAAAGCCCATGTGTTGTTGAATAGCATTTTTGTGGCATACGCCTCAATTTTTGATTTACTTGCTAAAGTAGCTGTAGAGGAGAACCAATTATATGGTTATGACTTTGAGAAGTATAAAGAGATGAAAAGTAACTGGATACTATATAAGTATTCATTGAAGAATATTTCTCCTTCTCTTCAGGCTCCAGGAATGTTGTTCTCTGACCCGTTGATAGTGAAGAAGTTCGTTACATTCCGAAATGAATATGTTCATAATGGCCCATGGGATTTGAGAAGTAGTGTTTATTATACCGCAGTAAATGGAGAACTTGCGGATGTCGTAATATATTCGCCCGATATGGATGAACATGGAAACTTTGTCAAATCGGGATCAAGGAATAAGTTCTATTCACAAAATAATAGAATAAACATTCAATTGCCAGATATGATAAAAGAAGCCACTTCAATCCTTCAAAGTACGATTGATGAGTTATCGCGTCTTTATCAATTAAAAACAACGAAGAAAGAAGATACAGCCTTGACTGAGGAATACATGAAGGCTATTGCTGACTATTACAAGAGTCTTGTTTAGTTTGTTGAATATGCGCTAGTAAAGCAATATAGGATGGAGCATGCTAACTCTTCATATCTGTTTTGACCAAAGTTATAGTAGAAGCAATGGATATAGACAACTCTTTTGATTTTAACCAATTTGCTAATTCCTTGCAGAAAGCTCGTAGTTATGCTGCCAGCTTCAAATACAAGTGTTGTTGCCCAGAATGTAATGAGGCGGCAATAAAATCGCATCTGCTTCAGAGACATCCAGTATTAGAAGCGTTAACTGGCGACAAGAACGAATTACTGCAGTTTGAAGACAATTGGGAGGATGCAAGATCTGGACGATGGGATTTGTACACAGAGAAGACAAGAGGTATAAATGATGCAATGCAGTACCGTCTTTTCTGTGGCAAACATGATTCTTTGCTCTTCAAGGATCTTGAGAGTCGTAATAGTATCCCTGAGTCCAAACGAGATTGCCTTCTGTTGGCATATCGTGCAGCTTGTTCTGTAAGGCATCAAGAAGAAAGAAGGATGCATTTATATGAGAGTAAGATCGAGTATGATCCTAATGAATTCAATGATGCTTGGTTGAAAAACTCTCTGGCGTTTATCCGTAGAATGGAGGCCGTAATTGATAACCTTTGGAAAGCGTTGGGTGGCGCAGATAATTCTTACTTCTTTAGGATGATTGCATTACCTTATATCCCTGTTGCTGCATCGGATTGCATAGTGGATGAAGAAGATTATCAGCAATATATAATGGATGATGATTATCGAATACCTCTTAACTGCTACTTTGTAAACCTTATTCCGGATAATGAACGGTTGTTGTTATTGTTGGGATGCGATACTCGATATGATAGAAATGGCGAGTATAAAAGCATTGTGACTAACTTCCCAGCTAATTGTGACTTACCATATCAGTTTTTTGTAGAGACTTTATGGGGAATCTTGTTAAAGTGTCACAATTGGTGCGGTTCTCCTAAGTTGGCAGAAGACCCCAAATGGAAGGAGTTCTTTGATGATTATGAAAGAATGAAGGTAAACGATATCATGAAGTATTTGTAGGAGCCTCTGCCTTACGACACTGTGCTATTTGAAGTCAATTAGAGGAATTGTCTTTTTTACTTTTTGTTGATGAAAAGAAACCAACTTACTTCCTCCCGTTCTCCTGAATTCTGTAGCTTGTGGAGCGGATGGCCTCTTGGGTGATGCTCATGATGCGGCGGACAGCTATATCTCACACATTTCCGTTATATATCTATCCAGGTCGGTGCCGGAGCCGTCGTGACCAGTGAGTTTCTGATATAGACGACGACGGAGGTTGCTAACGTTACTCTTGGTGCAGACGAGGAGGACGGACATCTGGAGGGGACTGCAACGGATGGCGAGGAGGCCGACGACGTGACGCTCCTGTTCGGTCATGGTCTGGTCGGGCTGGTGTTCGGCATATTGTTGCTGGAGTGTGGCGAAGAGTTTGGGATGCTGACGATCAATCTCGTTGCGGAGGGCTTGCCACTCCTCGGCTGTTGGGTGGGCGTCCTGCGATGAAAGGTCGTGGAAGCGGCGGGCGATGTCGGTATCAAGTAGTGATGAACTGTCACGTATTTGCAGCGACTTGATTAGTTCGGCATACTCGCGGTTTTGCTCCAGCGTCTCACGGTGTTCGCGCCGTAGTTTATAGAGATGGTAAGCCGCAAAACAAGCAAATGCCAGGAGCAGCAACAGTCCACAAACAAGCAGGGTGCGCTCGTGTTCCAACTCCAGTTCGTGGTTGATGAACTCATTCCGTTGTCGATATTCGTCTTCGTTCTCAAGAAATCGGTCTTTCTTCACGTCGAAGTAATTATATATGGCGTTATCGTTGTAATAGTTTCGCAATTTATAATCGGGGTCACGGTCTGGGAATTTATCATAGAGATTGAAAAGCAGACGGTAGCCATAGTAGCGTATGTAGTTCCACGGGTGGTCGAGCTTGCTGTAATAATAGTGGGCCGAATCGAAGTTGTTTTGGTGCAGATAATAGTCTCCACGCAACTTCATGTACTCCAACGCGGCGTATGATTCTACATGGGTGATGTTGTGCTCTGTAAATTGTTCGTATCTCTGGGTCCATTGAACGATGGAATCAGGCATGCTACCATCGTTTTTATAAAACATATAGGGGAAGAACGCATCTACGGCCCAATCTTTTCTTCCCCGTTTCCATAACTCTTCATAAGCAATTCGGGCACTGTCAAGAAATGCTTCCTCACGATTCTCCAACAATCTGACGTATGCCTGCTGTCCCATACATCTATAGTATAATGTGGTGTCGCCAGCCTGTTGCGCCAACGACATTCCCTGCAGCGTCAATTGGTTAGCCACCCTATCTTCGAAGCTGAACTGTTGGTTCACGCTCCATTCATAACAGATTTCAGCCACGGCACGTGGGTCGTAATCATTGGAAAGCGAGTCCACACAGTTGGCGGCCATCTCGTAGGCGAATCTTTCATAAAAGAGCGACCCGTGACGATGGTACATCCTCGCCATCATTCGCCATGCCTGCTGTAGTTCGCGAGGCTTACCGTGCCGCTCCATGTAGTAGAGTGTGGCACGGGCCAGCGAGTCGTTGGGCATCGCATCGTAATTGTCTGTAGCCTCCAACAGGTCATTTATCATTTTAACCTGCCGCTCATGCTCCGATTGGCAGGAAGTAAGTATCGCCATCGATAGGCAAAGAATTATAGCTATTTGTCTCATAACGGCTGCAAAATTACGAAATATCCCTGAAAACTGCTTGTAAACTCAGTTTACAAATCACTTGTAAACCGTTTGTAAACTGAAAAATGCTGTTTCAGCACCCGTTTTTGCCTAACTTTGTGGCTCAAAACTTAAAAATAGGATTACGAACATGGAAATTGGAAATCGTTATCGAATCATTTCAGCGCTGGTTCAACGGCAATCAGCTGACAACAGACGATACAACTAATATCGTTATGGGCATTATCCTGGTTGTGCTGCTCATCGCTCTCATCGTCATGCTGGTGTACATCAGCATTCAGACCCTTTTCTGGACTCGCATCGGCTGGTTCTTTGAAGACGTCTGGCATTGGATGAAGCGACACACGAGAACCAGAACAGAGCGAGTAATAAGTAAAGTTCTTGGCAAGCCAAGCGGCAAAGCCGAGCGAGTAAACAAAACGAGTAGTACCCCTGGAGGCCGCAGCGATGCACCCTCCAGTTTCCAAGAAGAAACACGCCAGTTTCTATGATTGGTGCCTCCCCGTTTGCTTAGTAGCTACGGGCGGCGGGGAATGGCTGCTCACTCCACCACGGACTGTTCCGCGTCGCTTCTGCGCGATGACAAAGCCCCCTCCCTGCGCTCCGCGACCCTTCTGCGAGGCCACAAGACCGCCTCAATCCGCTCCGCAGGTGCTCTGTAACGGTTACAAGCCCCCCTCAATGCGCTTCGCGGACTTCCTGCAAGAAAACAACTACATCAAAATATAGAAAGTGTAACAATAAATATCAAGATCAATGAAAAAACTTTTAGTAACCATGATGGCTCTTGCGCTGACGATAGGAGCGCAGGCACAGCAGGACGATGGCATGGATGCCATGCTGGCAGCGATGATTGCGGCCAAGATTCATCAGGACAGTATCGACACGTCGAGTCTCGTGGCAGTCTATGACTACGAATGTCAGACCCAGGACGCGGACGGCAAGGCGGTGACGGATAGGATGAAGCTGTGCCTGCAGGTGGGGCAGCACTGCACGCGCAGCTATCCCTACAGGAAGTTCCGCGAAGATACGGAGGGCTACGACTGCCTGACGCCCGACGAGCTACCCCTGCTGAGGGCTGAGTCATTCTGCTTCATGCCAGAGGTGTGGACGAACTACCCCGATGGCAGGGTGACGGTGCGCGATGCCATCGTGCCGACTCCATACGAGACGTGCGAAGAGCGAAAAACCGTCAAGTGGACGCTCCTTGATGACACGCTGACTGTCGGCGGCTACCTGTGCAAGACAGCCACGTGTCAGCTTCACGGCAGGAAGTGGACGGTGCGCTACAGCGAGGACATCCCCACGTCGGCAGGGCCGTGGAAACTCTGCGGACTGCCGGGGCTGGTGCTAAAAGCAGAGGCTGATGGCGGCATCCACCGTTTCACGCTTGCCAACCTTGAGCGCATTGCCTCGCCCATCTACTACGAGACCAACGCTATCACCGTGAAGACATCCGAAGCAAAGCTGATTAAGAACCGCATCAAGACATTCGGCAACAGACTTTATTTGAAGAATCCAACATATTATGTGGGAGACCTTAGTACCGCCGACGTGACCCACGACACCGAGGGAATGATTGTCAACAACGTGTATGTGAATAATAAGGCACATGTGTACCAACCCCTGGAATTGAAATAAAATATGAAACGACACATCATCACCACCATTATCGCCCTCGTTTTGGGCGTAGCAAATGCGCAGGCCGATGTAATCAAAGGCCGAGTATTAGATGCCGATACAGGCGAACCGCTGGAAGGAGCGGAAGTAGTGTTTATCGAGAAGGACACCAGATGGGGCGACGTACTCCAAACTACGATCAGAACCGACTCGGTAGGCAGGTTTCAGCGTGCCTGCGAGATGGAAATGTCGAAACTGACCATCACCGCGAGTTATTTCGGCTATCACAGCCAGACAGTGCAGCGGATGGGCAACAATGACCGCGACACGGTGACAATTGACGACTTCCGCCTGAAGATGGACGAACACCTGCTGAGCGAAGTGACCGTGGAAGGCCGTGCCCGTCGTTTCTATATGCGAGGCGACACGGTGGTATTCAACCCCAGTGCATTCAAAACACAAGATGGCGCACGGTTGTTGGAACTGATAGAACAACTGCCGGGTGTGAGCATCAATAACGGCAAACTGCTCTGGAACGGTGAACCGCTGAAATTGATGATGAACGGACAGCAAGCGTTCAGCGAAGCCTTGCTGACGAACTTGCTGCCCGTAGAGGCCGTAAAAGACATCAAGGCCTACGACAAGAAAAGCGACTTCGAGCAACAGACGGGTGTGGCTGACGGCAAGGAGGAGCACGTGCTCGACGTGACCATCAAGCCAGGATTCATGGACAAAATCTATGGCGATGCGGAACTGAAGGGGCTTACGAGCAAGAACTACGCAGCCCACCTGCGAGCCATGCGTCTGAGCGAGACCGACCCGCTGATGCTGTATGGTCGTGTGGCTGACGACCCGACGAAAATAGACGCGATGACGATAAATGGTTCAAGCACAAACGGAAGCAGCACTCCTATTCGTCAGCAAATGGGAGCAGTGGGCTACAGCCATCTTTGGAAACCCGCGTTCAAGGTCGATAGGCCGAACAACTGGAGCATCAGCGGTGGAGCCAGCCACACCGACGAACGGAGAGACAGTTGGGAAAACCGACAAACCTTCTTGTCCGGCACAATGGCGACCGAATCCGACCAGACAAGCAGCAACTATCAGCACGACATGAAAATCCCCGTTGACATCGGTTCCTTTTTCAACCTCTCTACGAACACAAAGCTGGATATTGATGCCAACATCACTTTCAATCGCGGGCGCACCATGACTGAAAACAAACAGCAGACGTATGAGCTGGCCACCCCCGATGCCGTGACAAACTCCTCCGACTACCACTCAATAGCTACAGAGGAAGGCTTTTCGACAAATGTCAAAGCCAGATTAGGCTCATTGCTCGGCAAGACCGAATTCGGAGCGTCAGTATCCTTGACATACGACAACATGAAGAGAGACGGTGAATCGACAGGCATCTATCAGTACTTCCAGAGTGGCACGACGCAAACCGACCGCCAGCACTATCACGCTCCCACCCACCGTCTCACTGCTGATGCCAGTTTACAAGCCCGCCATGCTTTTGGCAAGAATCTGTCTGCGATGGCCAGTTGGCAGACCACCTACAACAATAACTTCCGCGACGAGCAGCGCCATCGTGCCGATACGCTCGACACGGCCAACAGCCTTCGGCGAGATGATGACTCCTGGCGAAACACGCTCTGTTTGGAAGCGAATCTGACACAAGGCAAATTCAGCGCCAAGCCTATGCTCGACCTCACTCATTGGCATGAGCAATCGGACTATCGCCGTGGAAGTCTCGACACGCTTGCCCGTCGTGACCTTCTGCTTGTCACGCCTAAATTGGATCTGACCTACCGACTACAGAAGCAGACCCGTCTTAACAGCTACATATCCTACACGTCCGACCGTCCCGACCTCATCGACTGTATCGGCTACCGCGACGACACCAATCCGCTCTACGTCACAATGGGCAATCCCGACCTCAAAACCTCCCACACGCTGAGTGCAAGCGTCGGCTTTTCTTCAATGCTCACACACGCCAATCAGGTATTGAATTTCTCCGTGGATTACAGCAAGAATTATAACCCCATCGGCACCATCCTCCACTACAATTCCCAAACAGGAGCCTACCGTGCCCAGAACCAGAATGTGCGTGGCGGTGAGCGTTGGGGGGCCAGCTTCAGCTACGAGCGCGACCTTGGCAGCGGCTTCCACATCAGGAACAGCCTCTCAGAGAGTTACGGCCAGTCATACGGAATTATGACGCTGGTGGATGATGCTACGGGTATCACCTACAATCGCCAACGCAGCAGCGACTTCTCCGACCAACTGCGACTGCAATATCGCAATGGCCCGCTTTTCCTGTTCCTCATGCAGAACTTTGCATGGCACCGCTACACCAATAGCGACCCCACCCAGCTACGACAAAACATCTATAACTATCGGGCCTCATTCACCTTTAGCTACAAATTGAAAACTTGGGAGTTTCAGTTCATCCCCGACTTCTTCCTCGACCGAGGCTATATGTCAGATGCAATGAATACCAATCGCTTCGTTTGCAATGCCCGCATCAGCTACAAGTTCCTGAAGAACAAGGCCAGCCTTATCCTCTATGCCAAAGACCTCTTCAACCGCGATACCCGCTACCACAGCGATGTCACCGCCACCACCCGCACCGAGGGCGGCTCCTCGTTCCTCCACCATTACGTGTCCCTCACGTTCAATTACAAGTTTGATGCTAAGAAGAAATAACATAAAACATTAAGCAAAATGAAAAAAATTTAGTAACAATGATGGCCCTCACGCTGACGATAGGAGCGCAGGCACAGCAGGATGATGGTATGGATGCCATGATGGCGGCGATGATTGCAGCCAAGATTCATCAGGACAGTATCGACACGTCGAGTCTCGTGGCAGTCTATGACTACGAGTGTCAGACGCAGGACGCGGACGGCACAGCGGTGACGGACAGGATGAAGGTATGCCTGCAGGTGGGGCAGCACTGCACGCGCAGCTATCCCTACAGGAAGTTCCGCGAGGATACGGAGGGCTACGACTGCCTGACACCCGACGAACTGCCACTGCTGAGGGCTGAATCGTTCTGCTTCATGCCAGAGGTGTGGACGAACTACCCCGACGGCAGGGTGACGGTGCGCGATGCCATCGTGCCGACTCCCTACGAGACTTGCGAGAAAAGGGAAACCATCAAGTGGACGCTCCTCGACGACACGCTGACCGTCGGCGGCTACCTGTGCAAGACGGCTATATGTCAGTTGCACGGACGGAAATGGACGGTGCGCTACAACGAGGACATCCCTACGTCAGCTGGTCCGTGGAAACTATGCGGACTACCGGGGCTGATTCTTGAAGCAGAGGCTGACGGCGGCATCCATCGCTTCACGATAGCCGACATTCAGCGCATTGCCTCGCCCATCTACTACGAGACGAATGCCATCACCGTGAAGACTACTGAGGCGAAGCTCATCAAGATGCGCATAAAATCATTTGGCAACAGGCTCTACCTGAAGAATCCTATGTATTATGTTGGCGACCTCAGCACTGCCGACGTCACACATGATACCGAGGGAATACTTGTCAACAACGTGTATGTGAATAACAAGGCGCATGTGTATCAGCCATTGGAACTGAAATAGAACATAATGCAACGACTCCTATACATTATATTATATGTAGTGCTGGCAGCGTCGGCATCGGCACAGGTGAAAGTGACGGGACGGGTGATAGACCTGCAGCAGAAGCCCGTGAGTGATGTGATTGTGAAACTGGTGAACGGCAGCAAGACGCTGGCGTTCACCAGCACGAATGCGAAGGGCGAGTATGCGCTGGAGGTCAAGAATGCG
>ODAJ012187719.1_pt1 | contig 11763 bp, 6 predicted proteins | sample 1539241 | NCBI WGS metagenome assembly ODAJ01 (sample SAMN02144231, study PRJEB22623) | gut metagenome | biome: sheep rumen | host: Ovis aries | place: New Zealand | reverse complement strand
TATCCTGAGCGCATCGAGGTGAAGGCTGCCCAGGAGAACACCGCCGAGGCACTGGCTGCAGGCACAGAGGTTCTTCCTTCTACAGATGTCACTACCCCAGGATTCGTCACATACGAGAACAACGAGTTCACTGTGGCCGAGTCTGGTTACTACTACATTGGCGTGCATGCCATCTCCGACAAAAACCAGTACTATCTCTTTGTCGATGACTTCAGCATTGAGGCAGCTCCCATCACGGCTCCCTACGTGGCCGACTTCACCACCGATGCTCCGTTTGGCGACTTCTTCGTCATCGACAACAATGAGGACGGCAAGACCTGGACTTGGAGCGAGTCGAACTTTGCCAACTATACTTACAACAGCTCATTGGCTGCCGACGACTACCTGATACTGCCCATCAAGCTCGAGGCCGGCAAGAGCTACAACGTGACCGTGAACGCTGCCAACAGCGGCTATCCCGAGAAGTTCGAGGTGAAGGTGGGCAAGGAAGCTACCGTTGAGGGCCTCTCGACCGTGGCCATTGCCGAAACAGAGGTGACCTCTAAAGACTTTACCGACTTCAGCGGCTCGTTCACAGCTGATGAGGCTGGCACCTACTATGTGGCCATCCATGCCACTTCGGATGCCGACCAGTTCCGCCTGAAGGTGAAGACCCTGACCATTGAGGTGGGTGCCGAGCCTACTGCACCCGCTGCCGTGACCGACCTGGTGGTGACACCGACTCCCAGCAAGCTGGAGGCCACCATCGTCTTCAACGCGCCCACTACGACCGTTGACGGTAACGAGATGACCGAAAACCTGACCAAGATTGACGTGCTGCGCGACGGCGTTGTGATTGAGAGCGTGGCCGACGTGGCTCCCGGTTCGGAGCGTACCATCGTGGATAACGAGGAGAAAGGACTGACCATCGGTACACACAAGTATCAGGTAATACCGTACAATGCCTCTGGCATCGGCATCAAGAGTGACATCATCGAAGTCCTCTTCACTGTCGCTGTTGACGTTCCCTACACGGTTAACCTGTCGAAGACTGCCGACGCCTCTGTGCTCGACTTGTTCCAGGTCATCGACGCCAACGGCGACAACAAGACTTGGGCTTGGGGCACGAGCTACGGTACCTACTGCGCTTATAGCAGTTCGCTGGCTGCCGACGACTATCTGGTGTCGCTGCCCATCAAGGTGCAGGCTGGCAAGACCTATGACGTCATTGTCAATGCAAACGCCTACAGCGCCTCATATGCTGAGCGCTTCGAGGTGAAGGTGGGCAAGGACGCCACTGTGGAGGGACTGAACGAGACGGTGATTCCTGCTACCGACGTTACTACTACCACACCGACCGACTACCAGGGCTCGTTCACTGCCAGTGAGGACGGTCAGGTCTTTGTGGCCATCCACGGCATTTCGGATGCTGACCGCTGGTATCTCATTATCAACTCGCTGTCTGTCGAGAAGGGTCCGGAGGCCAATGCTCCTGCTGCTGTCGATAACTTCACGGTTACCGCCGGTGCCGAGGGTGCGCTGCTGGTGGACGTCTCGTTCGTGACACCTACTACTGCTATCAACGGTTCTCCGCTGACTAACGCCATTGACGCTAAGATCTACCGCGACGGCACACTGGTCAATACCATCAGCAATGTTGACCCGGGGTTTGACCAGACCTGGCAGGACACTGACGTCGAGAACGGTAAGACCTATACCTACTGGGTAGTCTGCTCTGATCCTTCGGCTGGCGACGGTCTGAAGTCGGAGAAACTGAGTGCCTTCGTTGGCGAAGACCAGTTGGCCGACGTGCAGAACGTACAGGTGGCCAGCACAACGGCCGACGGCTTCACGCTGACTTGGGACCAGGTGCAGGGCCTGCACGGCGGCTACATCAACCAGAGTGCCGTCACTTACGAGGTTTACTCACTCGAAATGGTGGATTACGGGTTCTTTGTAGATTTAGCAGAGGTTGAGAAGGTGGCCGAGACTACCGACCTGACCGCTACCATCTCGCTGGCCATGGACGAGGGCGAGGCTGCGTACCACTACTACGGCGTCAAGGCCGTTAAGGGTGAAAATTCCACCTATACTAACTCTGAGGGTGCTTACACTTACGTCATGACCGGTGCGCCCGAGGAACTGCCCATCGAGGAAGGCTTTGCCGGCAAGACCTTGCACTATGCTTGGGATTGCAACGGTGGACTGGGCGTTGACGAAGCATCGTCCGACGAGGACGGTGTGGCCCTGAAGCTCTACAACGACGGCACTTCTTCTGAGGTCTTCTTCGTACTGCCGAAGGTCAATCTGAATGCTGCCGCCAACCCGACCATCCTGTTCGATGCCAAGAATGGCGCGAACGTGAGCAAGGTCAAGGTCATCGGCTCTAAGGATGATGCTCCTTATCAGGTGCTGGGTGAGTTCGACCTCACCGCTGACTATACCACCATCAAGCAGGTGCTGGGCAGCCTCAAGGGTGCTACCCGCTTCTCGTCGGTAGGTATCCTGGCTACCATCACCACGCCCAGCGTTTCCCAGTATGAGGACAACCTCATCATCGACAACATCAGGATTATGGACCTCTACGAGTACGACCTCTCGGTTGCCGTCACAGCTCCTGCCAAGGTGCAGGCCGGCCAGTCGGCTGTTGTCACCCTCAAAGTGAAGAACGAGGGCGAGAATGCTGCCATGGGTTACACCGTCACGCTGAAGGCTGGCGACGAGACCCTCATGGAGAATACCGTCAACGACGCTCTCGAGCCGTTTGCTACGACTGAGTTCACTGCCGAGTTCCCGACCACCATCTTCGACGATGCAGCCGACGTAACGCTGACCGCCGAGGTAGTCTATGAGAACGACCTCAACGAGGACAACAACTCTGCAGAGGCTATCATCAGCATCGTACAGTCGAGCGCTGCTCAGCCTGAGAACCTCACCGGCACGCAGACCGACAATGGCGTTGAGCTCTCTTGGACGGCTCCCGAAAACGGCACCGCATCTTATACTGAGGATGTAGAGAGCTACGACGAATTCGCTACCGGCGGACTGGGTGCTGACGTACACACCGGTAAGATTGGTGAGTGGACCGTCTTCGACGGCAACGGCACCTACGCCTACGGATTCGACGGCATCAACGTTCCCAATCTGGGCGCTCAGAATGCTTGGATCGTCATGGCTCCCGCTTCGACCCAGCTGGCACAGGATTTGAGCACTAACTATGCTGCTCACAGCGGCGCTCAGTACTTCATCTCTACCTGTGTGGCAGAGCCCGAAGGCAACGTTGACGCCACCAACCACTGGCTGATTTCGCCCGAGCTGCCCGGCGTGGCACAGACCATCTCGTTCTTCGCTCGCACCATCACTGCCCAGTATGGTCAGGAGAGCTTCGAGGTGCTGGCTTCTTCTACTGACACCGACCCGGCAAGCTTCACGTCGTTACAGACCTTCTCTACCGACGCTACCGAGTGGACGGAGTTCAGCGTTGACCTGCCCGAAGGTTCGAAGTACTTCGCCATCCGTCACACCTCGACCGACATCTTCGGCCTCATGGTTGACGATATCACCTACCTCGTAGGCGGCGGCGAAGTAGAAAGCTACAACATCTATGTTGATGGTGAGCTCGCAGCTACCGTTACGGGTGACGAGACGACCTACATCATTGACCCCGCAACCCTCACGTCTGGCGACCACCAGTTTGCTGTCAGCGCTGTTTATACTAACGGCTCTGAGTCGAAGCCCGTCGAAGTGACCATTTCTGTCACCACCGCTATCGACGCCATCAAGCTGGCTGAAGGCAAGGCCTTCGACGTCTATACGCTCGACGGCAAGCAGATTCGCCATCAGGTGAACAGCTTGGACGGCCTGAAGGGTGTCTATGTCATCAATGGCAAGGCTGTCCTGGTGAAGTAAACCAGAACTTCATAATGATTATTGAGAAGGGTACATTTCGGTGTACCCTTCTCTTTTTGGGCTAATTATTTGGTATATTGTAAGATATTTCGTAACTTTGCACACAATAATAATAAAATGGTAAGGGAAATGTAACTTCATTTCCTCAAACTCTTTACTAAACGCAAATTCTAACATATTAATAAGGCAAAAAAGTGAAACGAAAACGTATTTTGATGCTGACGGCAGCCCTCGCGCTGCTGTCGATGACGGGAAAGGCGGCTCCACGCCCGAAGGCCCAGATGAAGGAGGCAGCCATCGCTGCCATTAATGCTGAGCGCGCGCGCGTAAGGAAAGCACCGCGTCCGGCAGGTGAACTGAAGCTGCTCAAGCAGAGCGTAGGCTACGAAATCTATGGCTTCGAGCACGGTGGCTTTGCCGTCGTGTCGAGCGACGACCTCGTGCCCGAACTGCTGGGCGTCTCCTCGAAGCGCTACTCCGAAGGGCGCAATACCAACTTCCAGTGGTGGCTCTCAGCTATGAGCGACGCGGTAGATTACGCCGTGCAGAACAACATTGCGCTCGCGCCCATAGCGCCCGACCCAGCGAAGTTCCCCACGCAGGTAGGCCCCCTCATGACCACCGAGTGGGACCAGCTGGACCCCTACAACATGCTGCTGCCACTCTCTAACGGCGGCGACCGCCTCTACACCGGCTGCGTGGCTACGGCCATGGCCCAGGTGCTCAACTACTATAAGGTGCCCGAGCACGGCGTAGGTCAGCGCACCATCTACTACCCGCAGTACGACACGAGCGGCTCGGCCATCACCGCCACCTTCGAGGATGACTACTACGACTGGGACAACATGCTCGACAACTACGCCGTGCAACCCTACAACGACGCACAGGCACAGGCCGTGGCACTGCTGATGCGCGACTGCGGCGTGGCTGCCGACATGCAGTACGGCGGCTACCAGGAGAGCGGCAGCGGAGCCTACTCGACCGACGCGGCCGAGGGACTGCGCACCTACTTCGGACTGACCGATGCCACCTGCTACGACCGCGACGGATACTACGGCCCGGGCTACAGCGACCAGGACTGGATGGACATGGTGTTCACCGCCTTGAGCGAAGACGGCCCCATCTACTACGGTGGCTCCAGCTACTACAGCGGAGGTCACGCCTTCGTGCTGCACGGCTACAACGCCCAGGGTATGGTCTATGTCAACTGGGGATGGAGTGGCGACGACGACGGCTACTACGACATCTCGCTGCTGAACCCCTCGTACTACGACTTCAGCCAGGGGCAGGACATGATCGTCGGCATTCGCGGCGAGCGTCGTGACCTCATAGAGAAGTCGGTAGAACTGGCCGATGCAGGCAAACTGAGCAGTCAGATTACGGCCGAAGAGGCCGAGTTGGTGGGCACGCTCACCGTCACGGGCGACGTGAACTCTACCGACCTGCGCTACCTGCGCCAGCTGGCCGGCTGCGACGAGTACGGCGAGAAGACCAAGGGCAGCCTGCACACGCTCGACCTCTCTGGAGCACGTATCGTGGCCGGTGGCAATGCCTACCTCATTGACGGTAGCAACGGTCTGGTGACCACCGACGACCAGCTGCCCGAGCGCGCCTTCTACGGCTGCCGACAGCTGAAGAGCCTGAAGCTGCCCAGCGGACTGACCCACTGGGGCGACGGCGCACTGGCTCTCTGCTCGCGCCTTGAGACCATCGAGATAGGTACGCCGGCCGAAGGGGCTGACTTCCGCATTGACCAGAACAGCATGGTGTGGAACGCTGCCGACGAGACCGACCTCATTGCCGTACTGCCTTCGCTGGCCGGCGAGCTGACGGTGCCACAGGGCACGGTGAACATCCGCCCCTACGCTCTGGCTGGCTGCGCCCGCCTGAACAAGATTGTGCTGCCACAGAGCGTATCCACTATTGGCCGCGAGGCCTTCCATAACGCTGCCGGACTCATGGAGTTCCGCGTCAACAGCAAGGAGGTGCCCACGTTGGGCGGTGCCGATGTCTTTGCCGGCGTGAACACCTACAACTGCATGCTCTTCGTGCCCAGCGGCATGAAGACGAAGTTTGCGCAGAAGGCACAGTGGAAGGACTTTGTCAACGTCACCGAGTTTGGCACCACCATCAAGGTGCGCAACACCATTCGCCGCTACGGCGAGGAGAACCCCACCTTCAACTTCCAGATATTGGGCGACTACGTGTCGGGACAGCCTGAGTTCGAGTGTGAGGCCACACCGCAGTCGCCGGCCGGCCGCTATCCCATCCACATCTTGCCGGGCACCATCACTGACGAGAATGTAGATTTTGAGGACGGTTACCTCGTCGTTCAGAAGGTCGATGCCCGCGCCACGGTGGTCAGCGTCACCCGCGAGCAGGGACAGCCCAACCCCGAGTTTGAACTGATGTTCGAGGGTCTGGTTAACGACGAGACGGTGCCCGTATGGAAGACCGAGCCGGTATTCACCTGCGAGGCTGACGAGAACTCTGAGCCCGGCGAGTACCCCATCACCGTGACGGCCGAAGCCGAGAGCTACAAGCTGATGTTCGTTGAGGGTACGCTGACGGTCACCGAGAGCACCACGCCTCCGGCCACCGGCATCACCCAGCACCCGACAGCCACCACCCAACACCCCTTATACGACCTGCAGGGTCGCCGCATCAAGCAGCCCACGAAGGGAGTATATATCCAGAATGGCCGGAAGGTAGTGAAATAAAAAAGAGAGGCACTTGCCTCTCTTTTTTTGCTCCTAGGTTTTCCTAGGTTTTCCTAAGATATCCTAGGCTTTCCTAGAACTTCGCCATCTTGATGGCATCAACGGCGCACTCGTCGCCCTTGTTGCCTAAGCGGCCGCCGGAGCGGTCCTGAGCCTGCTGAAGGTTCTCGCAGGTCAGCAGTCCGTAGATGACGGGAATGCTGCACGTAGCGTTCAGGCGGGCTATGCCGGCCGTCACGCCCTGACAGATGTAGTCAAAGTGGGGCGTTTCGCCGCGTATGACGCAACCCAGGATGATGACCGCGTCGTAACCGTCGTTCAGCGTCATCTGGTGGGCACCGTAGATGAGCTCGAAGGAGCCAGGGACGGTCTTTACGTGAATGTTCTCGGGCAGCGCGCCGTGCTTCTCCAAGGTCTTGACGGTGCCGTCGAGCAAGGCCCCCGTTATCTCGGGGTTCCACTCTGCCACGACGATGCCGAAGCACATGTTCGAAGCGTCGGGCACCTTCGCCGCGTTGTATTCTGAAAGATTTCTTGTAGCCATAGTGCTTAGAATAAATGATAAAAAAAGAAGTTAGTAATTATGATTACTGCATAAAGGAAGAAACCTAAAATGCCATCGCGTGGTAATCATAATTACTAACTCCTAACTCAGATTTAGTTGCTTGCGCGTTCGATGTAGGCATCGATGGTCTGACGCTGCATAGAGTTGAAGTACTTGTCCTTCACCTGCTTGTACAGCTCGAGAGCCTCGGCCTTCTTGCCCTGGCTCTCCAGGATTTCGCCAGCCTGAATCAGGAAGGTGGGTGAGAGCGAGTTGTTGTCGGCACGCTTGGCAGCGTTGGTCAGGTGCTTCACGGCCTCGTCGAGCTTGTTCAGGTGAGCGTAGGCATTGCCCAGCGCACCCTCGGCAGCCGGCGATACCATCTGGTCGCCACGGTCGTCGTACTTCTCCAGGTACTTCACGGCCTCTTCCCACTTGCCGTCCTGAGCGTAAGCCAGACCGGTGTAGAGGTTGACGAGGTTGGCGTTGGTGCCGCTTACCTCTTCAGCGAGCTTCAGGAAACCCTGTGCGCCCAGGCTGTCGCCCTGCAGGGCCTGCTTCATCTGGTCGTTAGCAAAGTACTGCTGAGCCTTGGCCAGCGACTCCTGGCCCTTGATGCGGTTGGGGGTGATGACGAACATGTCAACGAGTACCCAGATTGCGATGATTGCTACCACGGCACATACGCCGCCGATGATGGCCTTCTTATACTTTAGGAAGAAGGCTTCCGAACCGCTCAGCAAGTTTTCGGTCTGCTGAGCATTGTTTTTACTGTTTTTGTCTGCCATTATTTTAGTTGTTTTTTGATGCTGTCTAAAAATGCGGGGCAAAATTACTCATTTTATCGGAGATATTGAAATTTATTGCCGACTTTTTTTGTTTTGCGGCGATATTTTCAGTATTTTTGCACCGAATTTGTGTTTCAAGCCGTCACGACAATGATTTTACAACGCTTATCCATCCTGAATTATAAGAACATAGCGGAGGCCACCCTGGAGCTTTCGCCGAAGATGAACTGTTTTATAGGTCATAACGGGGTGGGGAAGACCAACCTTCTGGATGCCATCTACTATCTCTCCTTCTGCCGCAGCATGCTGAACCCCATTGACTCGCAGGTCATGCGGCATGGGGCGGAGTTCTTTGTTCTGGAGGGGGAGTATGGGGCTGCTGGGGCTTCTGGGGCTTCTGGGACTTCTGGGGCTTCTGGGGCTTCTGGGGCTACTGGGACTTCTGGGACAACTGGGGCTTCTGGGGGTGCTGTGGAGACCATTTACTGTGGCATGAAGCGGGGCACGAAGAAGCACTTCAAGCGCAACAAGAAGGAGTATAAGCGGCTCTCGGAACACATCGGGCTGATTCCGCTGGTGGTCGTGGCTCCTGACGATACGCTGCTCATCAGTGGGGGCAGCGAGGAGCGCCGCCGACTCATGGACATGGTCATTGCTCAGTACGACCGTCGCTACATGGACGAACTCTCGCGCTACAACAAAGTGCTGCAGCAGCGCAACAGCCTGCTAAAGCTGGAAGACCAGGAGCCCGACCCGGGCGTGCTGGACATTCTGGAGGAGCAGATGGCCGCCGAAGGGGAGCGCGTCTTCCTGAAGCGCGCGGCCTTCGTTGAGGAGTTGGAGCCCGTGTTCCAGCATTACTACCAGCTCATATCGCAGGACCGCGAACAGGTGGAACTCACCTACGTGTCGCACGCCCAGCGCGGCCCGTTGCTCGACGTCATTCGGCGTGACCGCGCGAAAGACCGTGCCGTGGGCTACTCGCTGCACGGCATTCACCGCGACGACCTGGAGTTCAGCCTTGGCGGCCACCAGTTGCGCCGCGAAGGTTCGCAAGGGCAGTCGAAGACCTACGTCATCGCACTGAAGCTGGCACAGTTTGACTTCCTGAAGCGCACGGCCTCAGCGACGACGCCCATCCTGCTGCTCGACGACATCTTCGACAAGCTCGATGCCGACCGCGTGGAGCAAATTGTCCAGTTGGTGTCAGGCGACAGCTTCGGCCAGATATTCATTACCGACACGAACCGCGAACACCTGGACCAGATTCTGCAGCGAACCCAGATGGACTACCGCATCTTCCACGTAGAAGGAGGGAAGGTTGAGGGCTGAAGGTTGAAGGTTGAAGGTGGAGGGTTGATGTGTTGCGCTTTGCACAAGTTCGAGGTGCGAAGTACGAGGTACGAGGTTCGAGGAATGAGAGTAAATTAGATAACCAGATGTTTAAACGCGAAGTAAAAGAAATACAGGAACTCGTCATGCGCAACCTGCGTGCGCAGGGCTTAGAGACGCCGCTCCTGCAACGGCGGCTCTTGGCGGCGTGGCCCGATGTGGCCGGCCCCTTGGCTGCCCGCTACACGCAGAGTGTCTCCATACGTAATCAGACGCTCTACGTCAAGCTGTCTAGTCCGGCGCTGCGTGCCGAGCTGAGCATGCGCCGGGGGCAGCTCGTTCAGCAGCTCAACGACCACGTGCAGGCACAGGTTATAGCGGACGTACGATTTAATTGAGAATTGAGAATTCTCTCAATTCTTGAAGAGTTTTTGCGTCGCCGTGATGACGGGGTCATCGCTGTTCAGGTACTCCGTCCAAGCCTGCTCGCTCATCATGTTGTAGATGATGCGGCTGTTGACGAAGCGCTCCAGGAGCTTATGCGACTTCTGAATAAGCAGGTTGCGGCGCTTCAGCCCGTTCTTTTCAGCGTAGGCGGCAAAGAGCTCTACCGTGTTCTGCTTCTTCAGGTAGGCAGCCAACTGCTTGTAGTCCTTGTATTCAGAGAGCTTGGCGCGGTTCTCGTCCGTGTAAGTATAGGCAAACTGCAGGATGAGTCCTGTCATGGCGGCCTCCTTGTAGTAGGACGTCATGCCCAGCGTGTCCTCGGGCACGAAGATGTCGGGCGTGATGCCGCCGCCGCCATAGACGGTGCGGTGCTCCTTCAGCGTGTGGTAGGCCGGTCCGGTGTGCTTGATGCTGTCCTGCGAGAACAGTTCGCCGTGCTCGTAGCGCTCTACGAGGTCATTCTCGTAGTCGTTGTATGGCTTCTGAATGCAGCGTCCCGAGGGCGAGTAGTAGCGGGCAATGGTCAGCCGGATCATGCTTCCGTCGGCAAACGACAGCGGCTGCTGCACCAGGCCCTTGCCGAAGGAGCGGCGCCCGATGACGGTGCCCCGGTCGTTGTCCTGAATGGCTCCGGCCAGGATTTCGGCTGCCGAGGCCGAACCCTCGTCGATGAGTACGACGAGCGGTATGTCCTGATAGCTTCCGCGCCCGTCGCTGCGGTAGTCCTGGCGTGGCTGCTTGCGTCCCTCAGTATAGACGATGAGGCTGTTCTTGGGCAGGAACTCGTTGGCTATCTGCACGGCCGATGCCAAGTAGCCGCCCGAGTTGCCGCGCAGGTCGATGCAGAGGTTGCTGAATCCCTGCTGCGACAGCTGTGCCAAGGCCACCAGGAGTTCGGGGTACGTGTTCTCGCCAAAGTTCTTCAGGCGTATGTAGCCCGTCTCGTCGTCGAGCATGTAGGCCGCCGTGACGCTCTTCACTGGTATCTCGCCGCGCGTGACGGTGAACTGCTTCACCTTCTTCTCGCCGTAGCGAATGACGCCAATCTTCACCTTCGTGTCCTTCGGTCCCTTCAGACGGTGCATGGCCTCCTCGTTGGTTACCTCCTTGCCCACGAAGGGCTTATCGTCGATGCTCACAATTTTGTCGCCGGCCAGCAGTCCGGCCCGCTCCGACGGTCCGTTGGCAATGACGTTCTGCACGTGGATGGTATCCTGTCGAATGGTAAACTCAATGCCCACGCCCGAGAAGGAACCCTTCAGGTCGTCGTTGGCTATCTGCACGTCCTTGGCGGCTATATAGACGCTGTGGGGGTCCAGCTCGGAGAGAATCTGCGGCATGGCCCCTTCCACCAGTTCCTCGATGTTGACGGTATCGACGTACTGGTCGCTGATAATCTGCAACAGGCTGTTCAGCTTATTGCCGCTGGAGTTGATGATGCTCAGCCGGTTGCCGGACAGGTGGTTGGCGTAGAAACTGCCAATGAGTATTCCGATGACGATACATGCGGCCATGATGAGCGGCATGAAACGGTTTGACTTGTTCTGCATAGTTTCTGCCCCCTAAGTTAGGGGGGTGGGGGTCTGAACAAGCGAATCACGACCCATATCTTTAATTGTTACTACTATAGAGGGGGTACTGCGCTTGTTCAGACCCCCATGCCCCCTAACTTAGGGGGTATCGTCGAGTGATAAATATACTACTTCCAGCCCCGCCCGCTGCAGCAATTCGATGCCGTCGGTCAGACGGTACTTCTCGCCATAGACCACGCGCTTGATGCCAGCCTGAATGATGAGCTTGGCACACTCGATGCAGGGCGAGGCAGTGATGTAGATGGTGGCGCCGTCGCTGTTGTTCGAACTACGGGCCAGCTTCGTGATGGCGTTGGCCTCGGCGTGCAGGACGTAGGGTTTGGTGACGTTCTGCTCGTCCTCGCAGATGTTCTCGAAGCCACTGGGCGTGCCGTTATAGCCGTCGCTGATGATCATCTTGTCCTTGACCACCAGGGCGCCTACCTGCCGCCGCTCGCAGTAGCTGTTCTCTG
>ODAJ012063056.1_pt1 | contig 11773 bp, 19 predicted proteins | sample 1539241 | NCBI WGS metagenome assembly ODAJ01 (sample SAMN02144231, study PRJEB22623) | gut metagenome | biome: sheep rumen | host: Ovis aries | place: New Zealand | reverse complement strand
TAATCAAGTGAATATGGTTTTTTCATTATGTCTCAACACCTCTTTGCCTTAAGTAAATTATAGCATATAAGGCTTGGTGTTGTCAAGTGTTTGAGTGCTTTATTTTGGTTCATTTTTTAAAAAAATTGAGGTTCATTTTTTAAAAAAGTTGGTGGAATTTGGGCACGCCCCCTTAGGGTTAGTCTAAACTAACTCATTTTTCCCAAAAGCTAGCCCCCGGGGTCTGGAAGCTGGCGGCTGAAGGCCGGCCGCTGACGGCTGGAAGCTGATTTAGCCCAAAATTATGACAAAAATGTCCGCCGGGTGTAGCAATTTCAACCTCGGCCGCCGGGCCGGGGGTGTGTCAATTTCAAAATTGAAAAAATTTTTGAAAACCACCCTGGTTTTTTCCGCGGGGTGCCTTTCTCCGCGGGACCCCCTGTCCCCATTTAAAAAATAAAATCATATACACGGGAGATCCTCTACCGCAAGCGTGGCCGCAAACATGCGGACACCGGGGTATATATGTTTCAAAATTGAAACAGACACAACAGGAGGGCCCGCCGCAGGCGGGCCTCATGGGATGAGAGAACACCGGCCCAGTTTAGAGAAGTGGGCTTTAATTTAGCGCATTAAAGTGTTAAAGTATCAAATCCAGTTTGTAAAGTAGGGCCGCAGTTAGTTCAGACTAACTAACTAAATAGATTTGCTGTGGGAGGTTCCGAGTTAGTTCAGACTAACTAACTTGAACAGATTTATTGTGGGGACGTGCGAGTTAGTTCAGACTAACTAACTCATGTTCCTCCACTATTGTGCGCTTACTTTAACGCATTAAAGCGTTAAAGTAAGTCGCGGGTGAGGCCGAATCTTTAACGCATTAAAGTATTAAAGATCCAATTTAATTTAGTGCGTTAAAGCGTTAAAGTGTTCCTCCACCGTGGGCCACGCTTTAGCACGTTAAAGTGTAAAAGTGAGCCACGCTTTAGCGAGTTAAAGCATTAAAGTGGCCTTCACTTTAACGTGTTAAAGCACGAAAGTGCGTGAAGGTCAAAGTCAGTCAAAGTCAGGAAACTTTAGCACGTTAAAGTATTAAAATATGAGGTACTTCATCAGGCAAGACACTTCATCATCAAAGGTACTTCATCAGACGAGGTAGCACGCTTTAGCGTGTTAAAGCGTTAAAGTGAAGAGCAAAAGAAAAAGGCCGCCGTTTAAGCGGTGGCCGCAAGGGCTTTCCGGAGAGACTTTTCATTCACCAGTTCGGCGCCGTCAAATTTGACTTGCACTTGATTTCCATTGATTTCCAGATCACCAGCGACCCAAAAGGGATCAGAGTTTTTCGCCCACGGTAGATTGTTCAGTTCGGCAATCAGCTTTTCAAAGTTGTCGCCGCGATTGTACCGGGGGTCAGCCGTCAGCGCTTCAACCGTCCCGATTGCCTGCACCGTTCCGGCCGCGATCAGCGCCGCTTTGGTGGCCTTGTCGAAGCGGATGCGGATTTTCACCGCGCCGCCGCGGGCCGTGCTTTCGTGGTCAAGCCGCAGGGCGGCGGCGGGAATCTCGGTGAAGTAACCGCCGTAGATCGTGCCGCGAAGCGCGAAGCCGATGAAGTAGATAGTGGCGGCGGTCAGCTTGTTGTAAGTGGTCAGCAGGTAGTTCATCATGGTGGTGATCCCCTTTCCTTTTCTTCGTCTTCATTATACACTATGCCGGGCAACTTGTCAAGGGATTTTTGCAACTTTTTTTCGGGAAGTGCGGCGGCGTCAGTCGCCGCACATATCCCACGCCCACGCGGTCAGCACCAGCACCGTCTCGCCCATGATCTCGGTGGTGGCAGTCAGGTCAATGCCGTTTTCCACCGCCCACATGGTAAAGTCCTCTTCATCCTCTTCATAGCACCGATAGATGGTCATCTCGTAGTCGGCGGCGTCCTCAAAGTCTTCGGTGGCGTAAATGGTTTCAAAGTATTCGCGGATAGTCATTTTTGTGATCCCCTTTTCTTTTCATTCGGTTTCGGTCTCCCTCCACCGTGACTAGAGTATATCACATCTTGCCGGACTTGTCAATAAAAGTTATCCACAAAGTTATCCACAGAGTTATCCACAGGCCGCCAGATCAGCACTTAAAACCATATCCATTAAAAGTCAAAGAAAGTCAGAAATAAAAATGGGCAGCTTCGCCGTAGGTCCGGAGGGGTTTTCCCCTTCATCTGTGCTTATTATACACTATGCCGGCAGATTTGTCAAGCACTTTTTTCTTCGCGGCCGCAGGATTGACAAAACTTGTGATCTATGCTATAATGATAAAGTAATCAAAGGAAAGAAGGCGATTGTGTGAAAACAGGTGCCTGCGGCATTGCGCTTGTGTGCTTGTGCGGCTTTGCTTGCTGGTGGTCACGCAATGATTGGTGGCTTGTTGGCGTCGTTGTTGGGTTTATACTTCAGGCTTTCGCGCTTGCATATTTGTGCGATGATAAAAAGTGATTGACATAAGTCAATCACTTTTTAACCGGCAAAGCGAGTTAGTTATGACTAACCACACTACTATAAAAGAAGAACCTTCACAGGTTCTTCAACACTTCCATAATATGGCAAGGTTCATAGGCTTTTCCGTTCTTCCATGCGTTGCGATTCTGTTCTTCATCATCAAACAAAATCGCATCATCAGCACCACACGCAGACCACTTATTCACGCCATACGGCACGATCAGCACATTATCAAAGCGAACACTTGCAAGATGCTTAGCAAGCCATGCGCGCTTCGCGGCGATAACAGCGTTATCATAATTAGCGGTGCTGTTCTTGCTCAACCAACTAATCACGATCAGCTTATGGCCTTGCGCTTGCAGACGGTTCAGCTTGCGCGCAAGTGCAGACAGATTGCACAGAGGCTTTGCAGCTTTATAGGGATAAGGATCAGAAGCAAGCAGATAATCAAGCCAATTAGCGACACCGTACAGATTGGCAATGGTTCCATCAAGATCGAAGCAGATAGTCATTAGTAGCACTTCCTTTCCTTTCTTACAGCTTTATTATACAGGATAAAAGGCAAATTGTCAATAGGTAAATAAGAAAAAAGGGTATTGACATTTATATTGTTATGTGCTATACTTTAGTGGGAGAGTGAGATATATAGTTAGTTATAACTAACTATTTTGCCGGCTTTATGGATCCGGAAGAAGTTAGTTATGACTAATTCATATTATTGGCCTCTCCTCCACCATCCTTATTATAAACGATAATGTCAAGTTTGTCAAGCACTTTTTTCACGCCGGCAAAAAAGTTAGTCTCAACTAACCATGATCAAAAAGAGAAGCGCGTCATGCGCGCTTCATCGTCTTATAGGGACGGGTATCATCCGCATAAGGATCACGCAGCCACACCTCACGCACCGTCCACCACTTGCGGCCCGTGATAGTGTTACGGCGATCCGCAGCCGCCTGCGCCTCTTCTTCGGTCTTGTAATAGTTGCCGCCCTGCAGGCCGTTGGCGTTGAGAGTATAATAGCGATACATGGTGTTAGTCATTGTGATTGCCTCCTTTTTTTCTTTCCCTTGGTACGATCTTATTATAGCACGCCTTGCCGGATTTGTCAAGCCTTTTTTTGAAACTTTTTTGCCGGCAAGAGGGCTTTTCAGCCCTCCACCTGCTGGCGGGTAAATACTTCCCCATTGACCAGCAAGGCCGCACTCATCGCACCTTCCCGATCATTCCAAGCACCATGGAACCAAAGCGCACCATTCACGCGGCAGGCCACGATATACTCACAATCCAAGGCGTAGGCGGGCAGGCGATTGATTTTGATCATTTTCGTTTCCTCCTATTCTTTCCGGGGTTCCTCCCCGTGACTATATAATAGCACAGGCCGGGGAAAATGTCAATAGCTTTTTGAAAAATTTTTTTCGGGGCTTGTCAGCAATAGACAAGTCCCATATCACGCCAGCGCAGGACGCTAATCTGCTTGCATTCGCGGCCGATCTGCATGGCCTCGCGCTTGGTGTTCACGCGGTGGCTCTTGTCAATGTAGTAAACGCCGCCAGCATACCACACGCCGCAAGTGCCCTTGTACGCCTTCACGGCATTGATAGCCTCGCGCGCGGTCTTGCACTCCATACCTTCGGTGGCAACTTGCCAGCCGCTTTTGTAGGTAATGGGCTTGCCAGCCTTCAGTGTCAGTCCGTCATTCTCACCCAGCTTGCGGATAGTGCGGATGTTGATCATCTTGTGATCCTCCCTTCCCTTGCTTACAAATAGAGTATAGCACAGACCGGATCGTTTGTCAAGCCTCTTTTTGAAACTTTCTGAAAGAGATAAGAGCCGTATGGCTCTTATTCAATATCATCATCATAAATCATGATAGTCATGGTTTCAAAGTCTACAATCAGGTCTGTTCCATAAATGTCATACAGCATTTTCAGCGCATTCATAGAGTAAATTTCAATAGGCTCTTTGTGCTGACGACGAGAAGCAAAAGTCAGAGTGAATTTCATTACTTAGCCCTTCCTGGTTTATGGGGTTTTCCTTCCCCTCTTTACATTCTCATTATAACAGATACCGGATAGAATGTCAAGCCCTTTCTGCAAGATTCCGTAAAAGAATTTTCGCCAAGCACTTTTAAGCGCCAGCGCCTGGCCCTCCACCGTGCCGGCAATGCCAGGGCAGGATCCACCTAAAAAATTTTTTTGAAAAAGTTTCAAAAACCCCTTGACAAATCTGCAAAGTGTGATATACTATACTCAGATGAGGGACAGAGAGCCGTCGGACCCACGGCGAGGCTGCCTATCTTTTTTGAAAGTCAAAGAAAGTCAAATTTTTAGGTCTAGCATCAGTTAGTTATGACTAACCTGATTAGTTTCAACTAACCTAGAACCCGACGAGTTAGTTATGACTAACTAGGTTAGTTGCGGCTAACTGCAGTTAATTATAACTAACCGAGTTAGTTTCAATTAACCATTTTGCCGGCATTGCCTCACCTGGCGAGGTATCTCACTTTAACGCATTAAAGCACAAAAGATTACAAAACTATGACAAAAAGTTCATAAAATCTTAACACAATTGTAACAAAAAAGGACTTGACAAAATAGGCCGGAGGGCTTATAATGAGCATGTACCAAGGGAAAAGAAAAGGAGGCTACCACCATGATGAACCGCGAAGAAATGCTCACCGCCTATGCCGCCCACTCTGCCGCCGATGCCTACATTCTGGGCTTTGCCCATCACGGCGTGCTGTATGCCATCGAGCTGCCTGAACTGCCCGATGCTGTGCTGAAGCTAGACCGTGCTTCCAGTAAGCGCGGCGGACAGTCCAAGATCCGGGTGCGGGTTGCCAAGGCTGAGAAGCTGGCCCTGATCGCCATGGGTGCCGCGATCGTCGGTAAAGTGGAGGACCTTGAAGCTGATGCCCACCACAACCGGGGCGAGAACTTTGAACGCATCATCACCGAGCTGAACGGTCAGCACTGGGTCAAGGACAGCGTGCCCTTCTGGGTGGCGGGCGATCTAAACCTGAACGGGCGGGAGCTCCAAATCAAGCTGGATGGCGCGGAGCTGACCAACGAGCGGGCCCTGGCCAGCGCGGCCCTGGCCTGAAGCCCATAGCCGGCAAGGCGGAGACCTTGCCGGTGTGGGAGCTCCAAAAAAATTTGCCGGAGCTCCAAAAAACCTCTTGACAAGCTAGCCGGAATATGATACTATATAGTCACAGGGAAGCCCTGAACATAAAGGAGGACACCACGATGATGACCTACGAACAGATGATTAACACCTATGCCGCCTACACTGCCGCCACTATGTATAATCTCGGCTTTATCTTTAATCATAAACTGTATAGCATTAACCTGCGCCACATTCCCGCTGAATGCCTCAGAATGGGTTTTGCCTCCAGCAAACGCGGTGGCGCGCCGCGTATCCGTGTCCGTATCAATAAGATGATGAAACTGCAGTTCATTGCACAGGGTGCAGAAGAAATTGGCCCCGAAACCTTGCTTGAAGGCAAAGATCGTTATAACAAGGGCGAACGATATGAGCGCATTATCACAGAACGCGCGGGCCAAACTTGGATAAAAGATTCCGTTCCTTTCAACATTGCGGGCGACCTTTTCCACAATGGCGAACAGATTCAAATCAAATTTGACGATGCTACGCTTGTGGAAGAAAAGACCCTCCTGCGGCTTGTGGCGGCGGCGTGACTGCCGTTTTTTTTCTGCCGGCATAAAAGTTAATTGAGACTAACTAAATTGCCGGCGGCGAGTTAGGTATATCTAACTAGAGTTGAAAAAAATCAAAAAAATTTTTAAAAAGTACTTGACAACTATCCAGGTTTATAGTATAATAAAGATGTTCCAAGGGAGAGGGCAAACGGAAAAAGTAAGAGTGTTCTCTTGATAACGAGAACGTCACACCTTCGGCCGCTCGTGTGACAACCACCCTCTCCCTTGTAACAAAAACTTAACAAAATAAATGCTTGACATTCTCCACAATCTGTGGTAGAATATAAATGTAAAGAGGACAAGGAAAAGTCCTAAAAACCAGAAAGGAATTTACCATGAAGAAGTCCACCATGCAGTCCCTCGTTTCCTTCCTTGAGAACGTCCCCGAGATGGCCGATGCCCGTGCGGAGCTGGTGCGGGAGCTGAACCGCGGAGCTGAGAAGGCTGCTGCGAATCGGGAGCTGTACGAGAACGCCCGCGAGGTGGTTCTGTCGCAGCTGCAGCTGGCTACCAATGGCGCTACGCTTGCGGAGCTGGTTGAGAGCTGCGGTGACAACCTCCCCGATGGCATGACCAAAGGCAAGGTGCAGTACGCGCTTCTGCACTATTGGAATGACGCTGTGAGCGTTGAGCAGACGAAGAACGGTAACGTCTATCGCCTGCGGTGATGCGCAAAGCCACCTTCGGGTGGCTTTTTCTTTTAGCAAAGCCAATAGTTATTTAGTTATAACTAACTTTTGTGCCGGCGCATAATTATGCAGAAAAATTTATAAAAATTCATAGGAAAAAATACTTGACAAATTTCAAATTTTGAGTATAATAATAATTGTCAGGTAGGGAAGTTCACGATGAGTCTTCGGACTTGACGCCAATCGTGGTAAAAGGCAAATGCGATAAAAGCCAACTTCCCTCTTGACAAGCCTCCTACTCTGTGGTATAATCAAGACATAAGAGAAGGACACTCTTAAAAACCAGAAAGGAAATGCTTATGGCTATGACTAAGACTGCTCGTGAAACTGCTCTCCGTAACGACTTCCTGTCCAAGCTGATTACCCTACTGACTGATGAAGAGGTTCTGCGCGTGGGTAGCAATGAAATCTCCATCCCCTGTGTTGATGCCGAGGGCAATGATGCGTGGGTGAACGTAAAAGTCTCTACCCCTCGCGGCACCCGCAATGGCGATGGTGGCTACAATGATTATGATGGCTATGCTGCGGCCGAGGATTATGCGCTCGACTGCGCTGAGAAGGCCGAGAAGCGCAAAGTCGCAGAGGAAAAGAAGGCCGCAAAGATCGCGGCTGACGCGAAGCGGCGCGCCGAAAAGGCCGCGAAGAAGGCCGAAAAGGATGGGGAGTAATCTCCCCATTTTTTATGGCTAGAAGTTAGTGATGACTAACTCTGCCGGCCATAAAAAGTTAGGCTTGACTAACTCTTCTACTTATAGTATAATCATAATTGAAAAAAGGAAGGCTACCTCCCAAACCAGAAAGGACATTACAAAATGGGTAACAAAATAGTTGTTGACACGGAGACTGCGAACACCCCCAAGATTGATGGCAAACTGTTTTCTGATGATGGCCAGGTTTATGACGCTTGCTTTCGTGTCATTAATGACGCAGGTGAGACCCTTGAGGTTGTGCCCGTTATCAATAGTGACGTTTTCATCGCAATGCCCAAGGCCATGAATGAAGCATATTTCGCCGCGAAAATCCCGCAGTATTGGCGCGACATTTGGGATAATAAGTACACAGTCACGGACAGTTGGGGAATGTTTCAAATCTTCCGTGATCTCTGCCGCAAGTGGAATGTTGAGGCAATTATTGCCCATAACGCATACTTTGATATTCGCGTTTTAAACTCAACAATGCGGTATCAGACTAAGAGTAAAAAGAGATACTTTATCCCGTATGGTATGCCTATCATTGACACAATGCGCCTTGCACAAAATACCATTTGCAAATCCCCTGATTATGTGGAATTTTGTAAACAAAATGGTTTCATGACTAAACACTCTACCCCGAGACCGCGTGCTACCGCAGAAGTAATTTGGCAGTTTCTTACTCATAATTTGGATTTCGCCGAGGAACATACAGGCGTTGGAGACACAGAAATTGAAGCCCAAATCTATACCGCGTGCCTCCGTTGGAATGGGTAATTTCATACCCATTCCTTTTGCGCCGGCGCAAAAATTTTTGTAATTTCCCTCTTGACAAGCCACCCCTTTTATGGTAGAATCAAACTGTACCAAGAAAGGAGATGACCCCTATGAAGGTTATGTATGAATACTATTTCGGCGATGGTTATCTGATGCGGCTTGAATATGAAATGTCTTTTTCTCTTCTGAAAATGGAAATCGACATTCATCATGGTTTAGTAAGATGTAAGAAAGTAATTGTTATGGAGGTTGAGTAAAATGAGCAAGCGTAAGCCCGTAGTTAAATCTAATGCAGAAATCTTCCGTTCCATCCGTGGCGATTGGGGTGCAATTTCTCCCGTGACCAAGGTCATTCCCGATAAGCGACGCAAGCCCCCGAAGCACAAGGCGCGGGCGTATGACGATTAAGTTAGGGCAACCTAACTTTTGCCGGCAAGGTTAGTCTTGGCTAACCGTTGCAGATTGTTAAAAACTTGTCAATCTTTTTTCCATCAGCCTATTGACAAAAGTCGAATTTTAAGTATAATAGAATATGTCAGAGGGAGGTAGGAAACCTTGAAGGATCCCAAGGCTCCGAGTGACAAGAAAAATTTTGAAAGAAATTTCAAAAACCCTCTTGACAGACACCGCAAGGTGTGATACAATAAAGATGTTCCAAGAGGGAACACAACAAAAAAAGTGCGGAACGACACCGCGTAAACAAACGAGAAAGGAAAGTTCTCTATGAAGAATGCTACTCTGTCCACCATCGCTTCTGTTCTGACCACCATCAACTTTGAGGGCAAGGATGCTATCCTGGCCGAGGTCAACGCCGAACTCCACCGCGGTGATGCCGCGAAGGCCGCGAAGGCTAAGGTCTACGCGGATAACTGGGACGCGGTGCGGGATGTCCTCGCTGTCGCGCCGCAGGGTGCCACGGTTGCCGAGATTTTTGACAGCCTTGAAGGTAAGGTTGGCTCTGACTTTACCAAGGGCAAGCTGACCTACGCTCTCGGCCACCAGTGGGCTGACCGCGTGGTCAAGACCGAGGGCAAGGTTAATACCTACGCCCTCAAGGCGTAAGGCCACCCTAAATGCCACCCCTATGGGTGGCATTTCATTTTATTTTTATAACAGTTAGTTAGTCGTAACTAACTCGGCCGGCATTTCATTTCGTGCCGGCGCAAAATTTCTCTGGCGATTTTCGCAAAAACCTCTTGACATTTGAACCCCTTTATTGTATAATCAAGATGTACCAAATGAAAGGGGACATCAAGATGAAGAATGATTACGAAACCCGCGCCCTCAAATTCGCTCACCTGCTTGCTCGTTTGTTTGAGTATTGCGATACGTTCAACGATTTCATCGACATGATTAAACAATATAATGCTCATCATTCTATCCCCCTGCGCTATGAGCATGGTGTCTCCCGCATTGCTATTCTTCGTGCAGATTATGTTATCAAGTTTGATTATGCTCCTGACGCGAAATGGGATAATGGTGATGGTACTAATCGCGCAGGTGATAATACTTCCGAAGAAATTGTCTATGAGCGCGCGGTGCGCGATGGTTACGCCTATTTGCTTGCTAAAACCACGGTGATTACAATCAATGGTCGCCATATCTCCATCATGCCGCAGATTAGAGATGTAAATAATGAAAACAAGTATTGGGGAGATTATGTCACTGATGAGGAATATGACTGGTTGGTAGAAAATATCAATGACATTCACGAGGGCAACGTAGGCTACAGTCACGGCAAGCCTGTTGTGATTGACTACGGATGGGATGCGCAATAATTTACGCATTTCATTTTGCCGGCGCAAAATTTTTCTGCGCGAAACGCAAATTGCCCCTTGACAAATGCCCTCCCCTATGATACAATACACTTGTACCGAATGAAAGGAGTAACGACAATGAAGGAACTGTATCTTGTGTATGATGGCGAAACTTGCAACACTCCCCGCGATGAGCGTGGTCAGCTTGATCTGACAAGCGGCCAGGCTTATGACAGCGGTTGGCAAATTGTAGATAACGAGGGCAACGTATATTGCGAGCGTTCGTTTGTGAATAGCGATGTGTTCTATGGTATGCCGCAGGCAATGCAGGAAGCATACTTTGCGGACAAGATTCCGCAGTACGAGCAGGACATCCGCGATGGCAAGCGCATCGTCCGCAATACGTGGGGCATTTGGCGTCAGCTTCGGCAGGATTGCGAGAACTACAAGGTCAAGGCCATCATTGCCCATAATGCGCGATTTGATGTGCGGACTATGAACACGACTATGCGCTATCAGACCAAGAGCAAGCGGCGCTACTTCTTCCCCTATGGTATGCCTGTGTGGGATACAATGAAAATGGCTTCCGATACAATTTGCCGAAAGGCCGATTATGTGCAGTTTTGTGAACAGAATGGTTATATGACCAAGCACAAGACTCCGCAGGTGCGTAAGACTGCCGAGGTGCTGTGGCGCTACCTGACTGGCGACAATGACTTTTCCGAAAGCCATACTGGTCTTGAAGATGTGAAGATTGAAGCGCAAATTTTCGCAGCGTGTGTGCGGATGCACAAAGCGATGGAACGCGAAGCGGAACTTGAGCCTGATGATATTGAAGAACGGTGGGCACTTTAATGCCCATCGTTTTCGCCGGCGCAAAAGTTAGGCTTGACTAACTGACAGGAATATGATACAATAAGGGTGAAAGGAAGGGATTGAAAATGATGGTGTATCTGAAAAATGCGCGTGGTCAGCAGACGATTCGCAACCTCTCTGTGTGGAGTATTGTACGCATTTGGCTGTATCAGATGATTCATGTTCGCAAAGAGGAAAGATGTATTATGAAAATTATTTTCTAAACCTCTTGACAAAAGAAAAAATCCGAGTATAATATAATTACACCAAGAAAGGAAGGTGTCAGAAATGACGATTTGGTTCGATATGGATGGCACGATTGCTGACCTCTATGGCGTGGATGGCTGGCTTGATAATCTCATTAACGAGAACACGCGACCCTATGACATTGCCAAACCTCTTGTGAACATGGCTTACCTTGCGCGACTTCTCCACAAGGCGCAGGCAAATGGTTATGAAATCGGTATCATCTCATGGACTTCTCGCAATGGCTCTGACCTCTACAATGGCGAGGTTGCCCTTGCCAAAATGGTATGGCTTCATAAACATCTGCCCTCTGTAGAATGGGACGAAATCAAGATTGTCCGCTATGGCACTAACAAGCGCACCGCTTGCGGTGGTGGTATCCTGTTTGATGATGAGGAGCCGAACCGCAAGGCGTGGGGCGATGGCGCTTTCACCCCTGACGAAATCATCAGCGTTCTGAAGGGTATCTAATTACCCTTTTTTCATGCCGGCGCGGCGGTTAGTTATGACTATATAACAATCAATTGTCAAAAATTTGTCAAAGAAATTTTCAAAAAGTACTTGACAGAAATC
>ODAJ011762229.1_pt1 | contig 11774 bp, 8 predicted proteins | sample 1539241 | NCBI WGS metagenome assembly ODAJ01 (sample SAMN02144231, study PRJEB22623) | gut metagenome | biome: sheep rumen | host: Ovis aries | place: New Zealand | reverse complement strand
TTGGCGACTATATACAGATTGCCGGACGCCAGCCTATGCCACCGCTCTATGCCCTGGGATACTGGTATAGCAAGTATCAGCGCTACTCACAGAGCGACTTCATGAATCTGACCAACGAAATCAAGCAGAACGATATTCCCATCGACGTGATGATTATGGATATGGACTGGCACCTCGATGGCTGGACAGGTTGGACTTGGAACAAGAGCCTCATCTCCAACCCCGATGGACTCATTCGCTGGATGCACCAACAGGGTCTGAAGGTCAGTCTGAACCTGCATCCTGCCGATGGCGTGGCTAAATACGAAGACCACTTTGCCGAGATTCGTGACGACTTAGGCATGGCGCCCTCTACCGACCGCGTACCCTGGAAGTTAGAGGATCCCGCTTTCTATCGCTCCATGTTCAAACGCATCATCCGCGATCGTGAGAGCCAGGGCGTCGACTTCTGGTGGCTCGACTGGCAGCAGAATCTCACCAGCAACTATATCAATGGGTTGGGAGAGACCTTCTGGTGCAACCACGTGTTCTATAACGACATGCGTTTGAACCGCCCAGAACGTCGTCCACTCATCTTCCACCGCTGGGGTGGACTGGGCAGCCATCGTTATCCCATTGGCTTCTCGGGCGATACCTATGGCACTTATGGCTCTTTGGCCTTCCAGCCTTACTTCACCGCTACGGCTTCTAACGTCTGCTTTGGCTATTGGGGCCACGATATTGGCGGCCACATGCAGATTGGTGACCCCAATCCGGAACTCATGCTGCGCTGGCTGCAGTTTGGCGTCTTCTCGCCCATCTTCCGCACCCACGGAGCCAGCCAGGCTGGCAACGAGCGCCGCATCTGGAAGTACGAGAACTTCCCCTCCATGTTGAAGTGTTGCAACCTGCGCTACCAACTCATGCCCTACATCTATACCGCTGCCCGCCAGGCCTATGATACGGGCATCAGCATCTGCAGACCGCTATACTATGAATGGCCCGAGGACAACGAGTCCTATCGCACCGAGGGTGAATACATGTTTGGCGACGACATTCTCGTATCACCCGTGGTTACAGCCGCTGAGCGAGATGGCAAGACCTTCCAGCGCACATGGCTTCCTCAAGGACAGTGGTATAACGTCTGTCGCGGCACACTGTTAGAGGGTGCTCAGACCATCAGCGACTGGTATGGTCAGGAGGAGATACCTTATTTCTATCGTGCTGGTGCCATCATTCCCTGCAATCCGCAGGTAGAGAATCTTAAAGGGCGCCCCACTGCGTTGCATCTCATCGTGGTTCCTGGTGCCGATGGTGAGACGTCACTCTACGAAGACGAGGGCGACACACAGAACTACCAGACGGGTGCTTTTACTCAGACCGCCATTCGTCAGCAGCGTACTGCCGAACAGCTCGTGCTGACCGTTGCTCCTCGCAGTGGACAGTTTGAGGGCATGCTCTCCGAACGCTCCTATGTGGTGCGCTTTCTGTCAGAAGACCAGCCGCAGTCAGTGTTGGTCAACGACCAGTCTGTCGACACCTGGAACTACGATGCTGAACGTCGCGAGCTCGTTGTCACCCTTCCTGCCACTTCTTGCGACGAGTCACTCACTGTGAAGGTGCAGCGCTCGACTACAGGCATCTCCATGCTGTCCGACAAGGCCATCTTCTCTGAGGAGTATTTCGACCTTCAGGGACGTCGCCTACAGTCTGTCCAGCCTGCTACTCCTTGCATTGTCCGTCGCACGTGGTCGGATGGGCATGTTACTAACCATAAAGTTGTCTTATAATATGATTAGAAGTATATTATTGTTCCTGTTTACCCTCGTGTGCAGCACGTCCCAGTGCCAGACCCAACTGTGGGCTACAGGTACGGCGCTGCCCGACGGTCCCAGCCAATTGGTGCTGCGACCTGACGGCAAATACCGTTTTGCCGGTGCCCTTGCTGAGGGTGAACTGGTGTTGATGACCACCTCCACCTATCAGGAGGGCGTTACGCAGTTCCTTGCCCCCAAGTTGGTCGACAGCTACCTTATCAACTATGGTCTGGGCTATACGCTCACCACCGACAAGAACAGTGCCGGGTGGGTTGTCTCCTTCAGCGAAGACTGCTACCGCTTCATTGTTGACACCCAGAGTCGTACCGTCCGTGGCGAACTCTTCCTGCCCTGGAACGAGTTGCTCATTGCTGGCAGCGCCTTCCCTGGCGGTTCTGACAGTGAAGAGTGGAAGCGTGACAACATGCTGCCCTTCCTGCGTGATCATGATGACCCTTATGTCTTTGAGTGGACAGGCGAGTTGGGTATCTACGACCATGTCGTGGAACCTGGTCATTTCAAATTAGAAGGTCAGATGACGTGGGGCCCTCGCGAGCTTCATCCCTTTGTCAACAACGAGGACATCTTGCAGGCCTCCCAGTTGCGCATTGGTGGCGACGATACCAAGTGGCAGGTGAATACCCCTGGCATCTATCGCATTCGTGTCAATCTCTTCTCGGAGACCATCCATGCGGAGTTGCTCTCCTCTGGTTCTCGCACCGTTCAGGAGTCTACTGCCGTAGATCCCTCTGTCTTACAGAGCGAGGAGGGTAGGGTTCCCACTGCTATTTACGACCTGCAGGGCACTCCACAGTCCCATCTGCGCCGTGGCCTCAATATTATTCGCCAGCCTGATGGTACCATCCGCAAGGTTGTGGTGAAGTAATAGCTGTAGCCGCGTCTGTATCAGCTGTAGCCGCATCTGTATTAGCTGTAATTCGCATAAATTCTCTAGAGAATTTTATCGTTATCAGCTATATACGGAGTTGTATTACGAGCTTCACGTTATTCAACGTGACGCCGTAGAGGAAACATTTAACGGACTTGTCGATGTTTGTTAAATGGACATTAAATGTTTCGCAAACATTTAACATGCCTCAAACCCCGATGTGAAAAGGGTTTGAGGCATGTCATGTTAATAGGTTAATAGTTTTTGCGCTTTCTTTTAGGCCTTGTTGAACTTTTCCTTGCCCTGCTTGCAACGTGGGGAATGGCTGTGAGTAGAAACCGTCTTTTCTGAATTTCACTGCTTTGATTTCCATCGTTAGTTTTTGATTTTAGTTATTAAATATGACTCTAGTTATACTCGTGCTTGCGCTTGGGGTTCATGGGAAACCAGCCTTTCAGGACGCGCTTGCGCTGGGCGAAGAGTTCGCCGATGCCCCATAGCGAGGAGGCACCAAAGACGCCCAGGAAGGAGGAGAGGTAGATGTTCGCAATGAAGAGGGCAGCAGCGCAACAGCTGATGCCAATGAGCAGGTAGACAACCCATGGGCGCGTGCCCCAATAGTATTCGGTTTTGATGACGATAGGATGCCATACTCCTATGGTAAGGAATGTCATCAACGCAATGACGATGCCAGTAAAATACATATTTGATTATTCGTTTAATGATTTATTAGAGATTGACTTTCCACGAGCCGTTCTTGTTGGCGCCAATGCGCTCGATGACTTTCTTCTTGCGCAGATTGGCCAAAGCCTTGTTGATGCCTGCCTCAGAGAGCTGTAGACGATGGGCCAGTATGCCAATGGTGATGTGCGGATCGGCCACCAGCAGTTTGACAATGCGCTGCTCAGACTTGGTGAGGAGGGCTTCGGCACCCTCTGGAAGACTGTTGTCTGCTGTGCTGGAAGGTGCTTTCTCTCTGCTTTTCTCCCTTGCCTTGTTCTCTGTTTTGTTCTTCACCTCTTGTAGGGTGATGTCCAGCAGACACTGCAAGATGAACTCGACGAAATGGGTGATTTTAGCCATTTCACCATGATAGGCAAGTATGCGCCGATATTCCTGTTGGCGCTCAATGACCACCGTTTCCAAGGGTAGTCCAGCCAAGACTGGTTGCCATTGTGCCAAGAGAAGGCTTTGCCAGTAGAGTGCGAGGCGCTCGTTGCCCTCGGAGAACGGATGAATAGCTATCAGTTCGTAATGGAAAATACAGCTCTTGACGAGCGGATGCTCCTGGCTGTTGATGAGCCAGTCGAAGAGCATAGCCATGTGCAGACGCGCATGCTGATCGGCTGTATTATAACGTCCGACGCCTTGGCTCAGTCCTGTGGCAAATTTCTCTTGTGCCCGTTGCAGGTCGTCTTCCGAGAACGGATTGTACGACAGCTCTGGTGTCTTGGGTTCACGACTGGTGAGACTTTTCAGAATTCCTATTTGTTCGGAAATGGCGGAAACCAGACAAAGCATTTCCGATGAGATATGATAGGTTGGCGCAATCATATTATTTTCATTACTTTATTTTCGTTCTAATTCCTCTTTAAGGAAGCGGGGTGTATAGCCCTTGGCGCTGTTGGCTACCTCTTCAGGCGTACCCGTAGAGAGTATGGTGCCACCACCACGACCACCCTCGGGACCCATATCGATGATGTAGTCAGCCTGGCGGATGACATCAAGGTTGTGCTCGATGACGAGAACGGTATTGCCACGCTCTACCAGACGACGAAGTACTTGCATGAGGATGCGGATGTCCTCGAAATGCAAACCCGTGGTGGGCTCGTCAAGAATGTAGAACGTCTTGCCTGTATCCTTTTTGGATAGCTCAGCGGCCAGCTTGATGCGCTGGCTTTCACCACCAGAGAGTGTCGTTGAGGGTTGTCCGAGTTTGATATATCCCAGTCCCACATCCTGGATGGTCTTGATTTTCTGCAGGATGCTGGGCACATTCTCGAAAAAATCGCAAGCCTGGTTGATAGTCATGTCGAGCACGTCGGCAATGCTCTTACCCTTGAAGCGAACCTCCAGTGTCTCACGGTTATAACGCTTGCCGTGACACTCTTCGCAAGGCACCTGAATGTTGGGTAGGAAATTCATCTCGATGGTCTTGTAGCCGTTGCCGCCACACGTCTCACAGCGACCTCCCTTGACATTGAACGAAAAACGGCCTGGCTTGTAGCCGCGAATCTGTGCTTCGGGCAGGTTGACGAACAGCGAGCGGATGTCGGAGAAGACCCCTGTATAGGTGGCAGGATTACTGCGTGGCGTGCGACCGATAGGTGTCTGGTCAACGTTGACCACCTTGTCAATATGCTCCAAACCCTCAATGCTGTCGTAGGGCAGCGGAGCCTGCAGCGAGCGGTAGAAATGCTTGGAGAGAATGGGGTAGAGCGTCTCGTTGATGAGCGTCGACTTGCCCGAGCCGCTGACACCCGTGACGACGATGAGCTGACCCAAGGGGAACGCTACGTCGATGTTCTTCAGGTTGTTGCCGCGACAGCCAGACAGTACGAGTCGTTGGCTGCTGGTGGTAGTCTTTGATGTAACACTGTCGCAGCATACGGAACCATTCAGGTAACGGGCGGTTAATGTGTCGGCCTTCAGCATGTCAGTGGGAGTGCCCTGGAAGACCACTTCGCCACCTTTGCGGCCAGCACGGGGGCCGATGTCGACGATATAGTCGGCAGCAAGCATCATGTCGCGGTCGTGCTCGACGACGATGACCGTATTGCCCAGGTCGCGCAGCTCCTTGAGGGAGCGGATGAGACGCTCGTTGTCGCGCTGGTGCAGTCCGATGCTCGGCTCGTCGAGAATGTAGAGCACGTTGACCAACTGCGAACCAATCTGTGTAGCCAGACGGATGCGCTGACTCTCACCACCAGAGAGACTGGCTGACTGGCGGTTCAGCGACAGGTAGTCGAGCCCCACATCCAACAGGAAGTCCAAACGGGTGCGTATCTCCTTGAGGATCTCAGTAGCTATCTGTTGTTGCTGGTGGTCGAGGTGTTTCCCCACCTCATCGAGCCATTGGCGCAGTTCGCTGAGGTCCATAGCCGCCAGTTCAGAGATGTTCTTGTCCCACACCTTATAAGACAATGCCTCGCGGTTGAGGCGCTGGCCGTGACACTCAGGACACTGACACTCTGCCAGGAACTGCTCAGCCCATTTCTCGGAACCTAAGGCAGGCTTACGACTGGATGAAGTGCTGTCGTCATCGTCCATAACGGAGCGCAAGTATTTGATAACACCATCGTAGTCAACGAAATAGTCGCTGGAGGTGTGTACCAGTTCCTTATCGATGCGTACGGGTTCGAGGGTGCCATAGAGTATCTCGTTGAAGGCATCATCGGGAATGTCCTCAATGGGGGTCTTCAGGTCGCATTCGTAGTTGCTGAGGATGGCCGCTATCTGCCAGAAAATCATCTGGTTCTTGTACTTGCCCAGTGGCACGATGCCTCCCTCATGGATGGATAACTTGCGGTTAGGAATGACCTTGGTGAGGTCTATTTCGTTGATGAATCCCAGTCCCTTACAGCGTGGACAGGCACCTTGCGGTGAGTTGAACGAGAAGGTGTTGGGGGCTGGGTCGCCATAGGAGATGCCTGTTGTGGGACACATCAGACGGCGCGAGAAGTGCTTGACGCTGCCCGTCTCATGGTCCATAATCATTAGCAGACCCTCGCCCTGCTTCATGGCCATCTGAACGCTCTTCTTCAGTCTGTCGTCAGCCCCCTTTACCGCCATGCGGTCAATGACCACCTCGATGTCGTGGTTTTTGTAGCGATCAACCTTCATGCCTGGCGTCAGTTCCTTGACCTCGCCATCAATGCGTATGTGGAGATAGCCCTTGCGGCGCATCGACTCGAAGAGTTCGCGATAGTGGCCCTTACGGCTTTTGACGAGTGGCGCCAAGATGAGAATCTTCTTGCCCGCATAGTCTTGCTGAATCATCTCGATGACCTTCTCCTCGGTATATTTCACCATCGGCTCGCCCGTCTTATAGCTGTAGGCCTTGCCGGCACGGGCAAAGAGCAGACGCATATAATCATAGATTTCTGTGGTGGTGCCCACCGTAGAACGCGGATTCTTGTTGGTTGTCTTTTGTTCAATGCTGATGACAGGCGAGAGACCCGTAATCTTGTCGACATCGGGACGCTCCATGCCACCCAGGAAGTTGCGGGCATAAGCAGAGAAGGTTTCTATATAGCGGCGCTGTCCCTCGGCAAAGATGGTGTCAAAGGCCAAACTGGACTTCCCGCTGCCACTGAGACCTGTGATGACGGTCAGTGAATTGCGTGGTATCTCGACATCGATATTCTTCAGATTGTGGACACGGGCGCCGAAAACTTGGATTTTTTCCATTTTATTTAAAGAGGTAATGGGTCAGATGGGCCTTTTTATGGGTTCGTGTTGTTTTCTACATTATTGAAGTTACGCAGCAAGTTGACATCGCGGCGGATCTCATAGTCTATACCGTCAGCGCCACGCGCCTTGACATAGACAAAGTAGACACCATCCTTGACGGGATGACCGTTGTGGGTGCCGTCCCATCCGCGAGACTCAGTAGACCAGTCTGTCCAGTCGTAGAGCTTCTGACCATGACGATTAAAGATGTACGCGTGGAACTCAACGATACTCTTGGTATTGGTCTTCGCCTGGAAGTATTCGTTGATGCCGTCGCCATTGGGCGAGAAAGCATTAGGCATCTCCAAGTGACTGTCGCTAATGGTGATGGTGATGCTCTTCGTGTCTATCACTTCATCGTCGAGCACTACGTTCAGCGTGATGATATTCTTGCCAGCAGCCGTGAAGGTGAAGTCAGTGTCTTCCTCATAGCGCGTAACACTGATGCCCGCTGAGGAGTTGCTAATCTGCCACTCGATGGACGCTGAGGGGTCCAAATTCTCAGGGTTTGACGTGAAGCGCACATAGAGTGGCGCCTCTGCATCAAAATTGTCTGTCGCCTCGACCTCTACACCAGTCTTGTCTGTGTATGTAGCCTTCAGCGTAATGCCTGCGCTGGCCGTTGTAGCCATCAGACAAAAGGCAAAAAGGGTTAATAATTGACCTATTTTCATGTTTGATATGCGAATATTTGTGCAAAATTAGAAAATAATTATGAATTTCGCATGATGCATTATGAATTATTTCGTAATTTTGTAGCGCAAAAAAGAAAAATTGTGATTTATGAGACAATTATTACGATATTTTTTGATGTTAACAGTGCTGTCGTTTGCCACTGAGACAGCATTGGCTCAGGTAACGAAATTCAAGGAACTGCATAAGGTGAAGCGCAAAGAGACCATCTTTGGCATAGCCCGCGACAATGGACTGACTATTGAAGAACTGATAGAAGCCAATCCGGAGATGAAGGTACCAGGCTATGAGTTGCGCAAGGGTGACTACATCAAGATACCTTTTCCACCAAGACACCCTGAGTTGGAGAGTGTCAACGAGCAACCCCAAATGCCCACGAAACCAACTGTGGTGGAGCGTGATATGCGCAATCGTGAGATAAGGGTGGGCGTCATGCTGCCCCTGCACAACGACAATGGTGACGGCAAACGCATGGTGGAATACTATCGTGGCGTTTTGATGGCCTGTGACAGTCTGCGTGTTCATGGCATCTCAACCGATATCCGTGCATGGAACGTTGCTGAGCACAGCGATATCCAGCAGGTACTGAAAGACCCAAAGGCTGCGGAGTGTGACATGATTATCGGTCCGCTGTATACCAAACAGTTGAAGGCACTGGGAGATTTTGCCGTAAAGAACGATATCCGCGTGCTGATACCTTTCTCTATCAACTCTAACGAACTGTTCGACAATCCGAATATCTTCCAGGTGTTCCAAAACGGCAACCAGACCAACAATGGCTACGTGTTCCGCTTCTTCCAGCGTTTTAAGGACAGCCATGTGATCATCGTTGACTGTAACGACTCGACGAGTACGAAGGGTAGCTTCACCACCGTGCTGCGCCGTAAACTGGAACAGGAGGGAGCAACATACACCATTACCAACCTGAAGTCGAGCGAGGCGAAGTTCAAGCAGAGTTTCTCAACGACCAAACACAATGTGGTCGTGCTGAACACCAGTCGGTCCCAAGAGTTGAACGTAGCCTTTGCCAAGCTCAACGGTCTGCTGATGACGGTACCGACGCTGAAGATATCGATGTTCGGATATCCCGAGTGGCTGATGTATATCCGCCAGCATCTGGACAACTTTTTCAAGTTTGATACGTATATCCCATCTACCTATTACATGAATCCGCTGTCGCCACGTGCTGACCATTTCCAGAAGAAATACCGCTGGAACTTCCATCAGGATATGCAGGCCTACCACCAGCGTTATGCTGTGACGGGTTTTGACCAGGCATACTTCATGATAAAAGGACTGCACATGTATGGCAAACACTTCACGGGAGCATCAGGAATGGTGGGCTATACTCCGCTGCAGACTCCGCTGCACTTTGAGCGCATCGGTAATGGCGGCATGCAGAACCGTGCCATCCTCTTCGTACATTATACGAAGGACAACAAGATAGAAACCATCAATTTCTAAAATGTAATAATTAAAAAATGTAAGAATGCAATAATTATGAAGCGTTTGTTTCTCATTTTTTCATTATTCCATTTTTTCTTTGCAACGGCTGTTGCTCAGGTGGGTGAATACCGTAACGACTTGGCTGTGGGTGGTAGTGCCGGCTATGTGATGAGCAATGTGGGTTTCGTGCCCGATGTGCCCCAAGGACAGTTGGGAGGTATTACGGCAGGTTTGACAGTGCGCTATACCTGCGAGAAATATTTTAACAGCATCTGTGCTATCCTTGCCGAGGTAAACATAACCCAGGCAGGATGGAAAGAGAAAATTATGGACGTTGACGACAATCCCGTATACTATGCCGATGATGTCAACAAGGTAGATCCGCTGAGCTATGAGCGCAAGATGACCTATGTACAGATTCCCTTTATGGCACGACTGGGGTGGGGACGTGAGCGCAAGGGCTTGCAGGCCTTTATCCAGGCTGGCCCGCAGATAGGTGTGTATCTTAACGAGTCTGTGAAGTCGAATATCGACTTGACGCGTGGCGTGGCTAATGCCCGTGCGTCGCAGGTCGTGGCACAGGACACGCTGGGGATACAGAACAAGTTTGACTACGGTATTGCTGCTGGTGGCGGCATAGAACTGTCCATTCCCAAGGTGGGACACTTCATTCTGGAGGGCCGCTACTATTACGGTCTGGGCAATATCTTCAAGAATTCGAAGAGTGACTATTTCGGCAAGTCCAACCACGGACAAATAGTCATCAAGGCCACCTATCTCTTCGATATTGTCAGAACACGAAATCCTAAAATAAAATAAGAAAAATTATGTTTGAAAATCAACCGAAAGGTCTTTTTGCGTTGGCACTGGCCAACACGGGCGAGCGCTTTGGTTACTATACCATGCTGGCTGTCTTTGCCCTGTTTCTGAGAGCTAACTACGGATTGTCTCCCGCTATGGCAGGTACCATCTATAGTGCGTTCCTTATGTTAGTGTATTTCTTCCCGCTCATCGGTGGTATGATGGCCGACAAGTTCGGCTTCGGAAAGATGGTAACAACGGGTATCATGATTATGTTTGCAGGCTATCTGCTGTTGTCGGTACCCCTTGGTGGCGACAGCGTGGCATTGGCCGTGATGCTGGCTGCCCTGTTACTCATAGGCTTTGGAACAGGTCTGTTTAAGGGTAATCTGCAGGTCATGGTGGGCGACCTCTATAATGATCCGCAGTATAAGGACAAGCGCGATGCTGGTTTCTCCATCTTCTATATGGCTATCAACATCGGTGCCTTGTTTGCACCTACTGCCGCCATCAAGATAAAGGAGTATGCAGAGACTTCGCTGGGCTATAGCTCTAACGATGCCTACCATTTTTCTTTTGCTGTAGCTTGTGCATCGCTCATTCTGTCTATTGCCATCTATTATCTCTTCCGCAGCACGTTCCGTCATACGGAGGGTGGTGCAAAGAAGGACGCCAAGGCTGCCGATGCCGCACCCGTTGAAGAGTTGTCGAAAGAAGAAACCAAGCAGCGTATTGTGGCACTATGTCTGGTGTTTGCTGTTGTTATCTTCTTCTGGATGGCCTTCCACCAGAACGGACTGTCGCTGACCTACTTTGCGGACGAGTTTACCGCTCAGTCAGCTGAAGGCTTGCAGGCTATGTGCTTCAATGTGTGGAACTTGGTAGCTGTTATCTTTATTGTCTATGCATTGTTCTCACTGTTCCAGTCGAAGACAGGTAAGGCTAAGGGCATCTCTGCTGTTGTCATTATTGCTGCACTGGCTTTCCTCTGTTTGTCGTACGATGCTGATGGCAGCATTACCGTTTCTGCTCCAATTTTCCAGCAGTTCAACCCCTTCTACGTGGTTGCTCTGACTCCCGTATCAATGGCCATCTTTGGTTCGTTGGCAGCCAAAGGCAAGGAGCCTTCTGCTCCACGCAAGATAGCATACGGTATGATTGTGGCTGCTGTTGCCTATGCACTGATGGCCTTCGCTTCATTGGGACTGCCTATGCCTCAGACTGAGATGGGTGCCGATGGCAATCCTGTTGCTGTTCATGTGGCTGACGTGACACCTAACTTGCTGATTAGCGTATACCTCATCCTTACCTTTGGTGAGTTGCTGCTGTCGCCTATGGGAATCTCATTTGTCTCTAAGGTAGCTCCTCCCAAGTATAAGGGTATGATGATGGGTGGCTGGTTTGTGGCTACTGCCATAGGTAACCAGTTGGTAGTCGTAGGTGGTCTTCTCTGGGGTGCTGTTCCTCTCTGGGTTTGCTGGAGCGTATTCCTCGGTGTCTGCCTCGTCGCTGCCATCTTCATGTTTGCCATGATGAAGCGCCTGGAGAAGGTATGTTAAGCTTTATACCATTCCTCGTACTGATAGTACTCGTCACGTGTTGCATTGCCGTCTTTGGTAATGCAACACTTGATGGCGCTTCGCAGGTGTCGCTCTTGGTGGCTTCTGCGGTGAGTGTGCTTGTAGGGCATTTCTCAA
>ODAJ011974165.1_pt1 | contig 11778 bp, 10 predicted proteins | sample 1539241 | NCBI WGS metagenome assembly ODAJ01 (sample SAMN02144231, study PRJEB22623) | gut metagenome | biome: sheep rumen | host: Ovis aries | place: New Zealand | reverse complement strand
AAAAAGTAAATTGACCAAAAAGAACACGGGTGGTAAAATTAAAGAAAAAACAAATATGCCTTGAACATAAAAAAACTTTGTGATATACTATAAAATGGATAAGAAGGTGAATATATGACACAGGAACTTATAGACAGAATAAACGAGCTTGCAAGAAAAAGCAAAGCAGGCACGATTACATTTGAAGAAAAGACGGAGCAGCAGAAGCTTCGCAAGCAATATCTTGACGAATTCCGCAAGGGATTTAAGCAGAATTATCTTGACAATATGTATTATGTTGATGATGAAGGCAACGAGCACAAGATAGAAAAAAAGAACAAATAATAAAAGAAAAGTGATAAAATGGACTTATCTGTAATCATTGTAAACTACAACACGAAAGATCTGACCGATCAGACGATAAGAGCGGTCTTTGAAACTACACATAAAATAGAATACGAGATAATAGTTGCCGATAATTCATCACGGGAAAGCGAGGTATATTCCTCAAACGACAGCCGTGTAAGTGTTATAAAGGATGTTGAGAACAAAGGTTTCGGCTATGCCTGCAATATCGGCGCAAAAAAAGCCGTGGGCAGATACCTGCTTTTTCTCAATTCCGACACTATAATGCAGGAAGATACGCTTGACAAGTGCGTTGAATATATGGACAAGCATATAACCATAGGCTGTCTGGGCATACGCACACTTTTAAAAGACGGCACGTTCGACCACGGCTGCAAGCGCGGGTTCCCTACCCCAATAAATGCGTTTTGCTATGTTATGAAACTTGATAAGCTTTTCCCTAACAACAAAAAAACGGGCGGCTATCGTATGAGCTATATTGACGAGCATGAAACTGCTGATGTTGACAGCGTGAGCGGTGCTTTTATGATGATACCGCGCAATTTATTCCATAAAACAGGCGGTTTTGACGAAAGCATATTTATGTACGGTGAGGATATCGACCTTTGCTACCGTATAAAGCAGCGCGGTTTTCGTGTGGTCTACTATGCTGAGGGGCTTATGATACACCTTAAGGGTCAAAGCGGTCTGCGCACCAAAAATCCTGTTGTTATAAAACATTTTCGCAACGGCATACGTGTTTTTTACGATAAGTATTACAAGGATAAATATAATTCTTTTGTGACTTTTCTTATGCATGCCGCTATTGATGTTCAATATTATCTGCGGCTTCTGCGCGCGAGGTTTTAAAATGGAACTTGTAATACTGACAGCGGTATATAACGGTGAAAAGTTCATAAGACAGCAGATAGAGTCTGTTTTGGCACAGACGTACAAAAGCTGGCATATGATCATCTGCGATGACCGTTCAACCGATGAGTCACGCAGTATAATAGAAGAATACCGTGCAAAATACCCCGACAAATTCACAGTCGTATTAAACGAAGAAAACCTCGGCGTCAAAAAAACTTTTTTTAAACTGCTTTCGATGACGGACGCGGACTATATAATGTTCTGCGACCAGGACGACATCTGGAACAGTGATAAAATAAAAAAAACTCTTGACTGTATGCAAAAGAATGAAAACGGTTCTCCCCTGCTCGTTCATACGGATATGAGCGTTATAGACGAAAACTCGGAAGAGATCTCGGCTTCTTTTCACAAAATGCAGTCCATTGATGCTTATAAAAACAGCCTTAACCGTATTATCGTACAAAACACCGTTACGGGCTGTTCAATGATGATAAACAGACCGCTTGCAAAGCTGATAAAAGAACCGGTATGCGCCACACTTCACGATTGGTGGATCGCAGTAGCAGCGGCTGCATTGGGCAGGATAGTTTTTTTGCCCGAAGCAACAATGCAATACCGCAGGCACAGTGCAAATATACGAGGTGCCAGAAGTATGCATGACCCCAACTATATCATTGACCGCGCAAAAGATAAAAAAGATGCACACCGTATGCTTGAACTCGGGTATGAACAAAGTGCGGAGTTTGCAGCCATATACAAGGATAAGCTCGAAGCCGATAAACTTGAACTTCTTACCGCTTACGGCAGCATGAGCGGCAAAACAAAAACAGAAAAGCTGAAAACAGTTATAAAATACAGAATATGGAAACAAGGCGCCGTGCGTGTACTTGGTCAGATATTATATTTATAAGGAAAACAGATATGGGACAAATCAAAAATTATTTCAGTGAATTCGGCCTGACAGGCCTTATCAACAAAGGAATAAAAGATATACAATATAAGCACCGTGCCGCTTATTATCTCAAAGAAAATGCTCTTACCGCAGAGGAGATAAAGCTTCAGCAGGAAACGGAGTACAAAGAAAGCGTGCTTATAAGCATTGCAGTACCCGTTTACAACACGCCCGAACAGTATCTGCGCGAGATGATAGAGTCTGTGCTCGAACAGACATATTCAAACTGGGAGCTTTGTATTGCCGACGGAAGTGACGGCGACCACGGCTATGTGCAGAATATAATAAAAAGCTATGCGGAACTTGACAGCCGCATCAAATACACAAACCTCAACAGCAACAAAGGCATTGTAGGCAATACACAGGCAGCTATCAAAATGGCAGAGGGTCAGTATATAGGTCTTCTTGACCACGATGATGCACTTGCCCCGAATGCGCTTTATGAATGCCGCAGGGCAATAAACAGGGGTGCGGATGTTATATATTCCAATGAAGTGACTGTGGACGACAGTCTCTCAAAGCCGCGCATAATACACTTTAAACCCGATTTTTCGCCTGTAAACCTGCTTTCACAGAATTATATCTGTCATTTTCTTGTTTTCAGAACCGAATTATATAAAAAATTCAGTCTGCGAACAGGTTATGAAGGCAGCCAGGATTATGACCTTGTACTGCGCCTTACAGACAATGCAGCGCGTGTTGTTCATATACCCAAAGTTTTGTATTATTGGCGCAGATATAAAGATTCAGCAGCAAGCGGTGCAAGCGCAAAGCCTTATGCGGTTGAAGCCGGCAGAAAGGCCGTGCAAAGCTTTCTTGACAGCCTTGAATGTGACAGCGTAGTAAGCGCCTATAACGATCTGACACTTTATCATGTGGATATTTATACCGATGATGAGGTGGCACCCGTTACAAAACCCAACAATCATAATATGGAAGCAGCATTTGAAAAAGCGGATTTTGCTTATATATGTGAAAAAAACATAATACCATACGATGAAGATACCATAAGACAGCTTCTGATGTATGCAAAGCTTGAAAATGTAGCTGCCGTAGGCGGTATACTTATAAACCGCAACAGGATACTCGGCGGCGCTTACCGTATGGATGCGGAGGATTTTCTTACCCCCGTCTACAAAGGCAGGGTGCGCGGCTACGGCTATATGCGCAGGCTCATAACTCCGCAAAATGTTACGGCGCTTGCCAACACAGGGCTTATAATCAATAAAGATGTGTTCAATGAACTGAAAGGTTTTGATGAACGTCTGCGCGACAAAGAGCGTCTGGCAGATTTTTGTATGCGCGCATGGCAGGCAGGCTATGATGTTGTGTTCAATCCTCTTGCAAAGTTCAGGCTGAAAGGCAAAATGAAAAAAGACCGCAAGATCTCCACTGCTTTCAAGGCAAAATGGAAAGATACGGTGATTCGCGACGATCCATATTTTAACGAGGATACCATTTGGTATCAGTAATTGACATAAATAAAGTTTTATGATAAAATAATAATAACAATTTTTTTCTTAAAAGGGGGAAACAAAAATGAAAAGATTTTTATGTGCAAGCCTTGCGGCTATCATGATGTTCTCATCAACAGCTTTTGCCGCCGATGCAAATGTATTTATCGGTGATAAGCTTGTTGAGTACACGGATCAGTCACCTATCATTATCAATGACCGTACTTATATTCCTATACGCGATGTATTTGAAGCGTTGGAGTACGATGTTGACTGGAATGCGGAAAACAAGATCGTTGAGATCTCCAACGACTATTATAATCTTATGCTCTTCACAAAAACAAATACGATGCTGACTGTTGATTCTTCACTTGCATTCGATTATAAAAACCTTGAAAACCCTGTTCAGATAGTTAACGGCAGAACAATGCTCCCTCTTCGCGAGATACTTGAAAGCGCAAATTACTCTCTCGGATGGGATGCCGAAACAAAATCCGCTATAGTGACAGATACAAATGATTATACTGCACTTGATGCGCAAAAAGAAAAGCTTGAAGCTCTGTTTGAAACAGAGTCCTATAAATACGATCCTTCAAAGCCATCCGAAGAACTTACAGACGAGGAATACGCATTTATCAAAAATCTTTTTGATGTAATGAAGGAGATACAGGGTGCATCGGAAGCTTTCGGCGATTTCGACGGTGATATCACAGACCTTTCTCCCGAACAGCTTGAAGCAGCATCTGCGCTTTTAAAGACGTTTACGAACAAGTTTTCCGCAGTTGAGGCTCCCGAAAGCTTAAAGGGCATGGATAAGGCACTTATAAAATTCTTTGACAATGCTGTCAAGAATGCCGCAACAGTATCAAGAGTTATAAAGGATAACCCCGACGAAGACGGAAGCGGCGCAGGTCTTACACTTGGAATGCTCTTTGTTTTCGGTGCTGCAAAAGATGCAGTCGATGCTTTCAAACCTCTCAACGATCTTGCAGAAAAGAAGAATGTTGATTTCGAGAGCATTTTCGGAATGCCCTATACAAGCAATATAGATATGTTTGAATAAAACTATGATCAAAACGGGAGCAATTTAAACTCCCGTTTTTTTTGTTTACATAACGAAACAGCAATACCGCATAGCTTTTTATAAACTATATCATACAAAAAAACTTGCAAATATCTTAACATTGTCGTATAATAGAAGTGTTGTATATTTAACAGAAAGGAACATCGGTCTTAAAATGAAAAAAAACAATGATGATGTTATTATAAAAGCAATAACAGCGCTGGTTGCCGTTCTTATTGTTATCGCCGTAATTGTAGGCATAATAAAAATATCGGGCAACCGCAGCAATAATAACAACGATGCGCAAGAAACTATCACCGCAGAAGAAGATAAAAACAGGAATAAACCCGAAGATTTTAATGCTCCCGCATCTATAGAGCCTATTGCCCTGCCCGACGACCTTGAAGCAACGGCAGGCTTTGAACCGCATCAGCTTAATATGCTTACCGACCACTACGCTCTTGTTTCATATGATATAGGTCAGGATTCCGTTGTGTATCACTATCAGACAGCAGCAGCAACTACGGGCGAACGTTTGAGCGTTATATGCACAAAAATGTCACAAGATGATTACTTTGCATCTGTTCCGCAAAAAAACGTGACAACAGAGAACTATAACAATATTGAACTTACCTATTCCGAGCGTTGGCTTTACAGTGTACCCAACAATTTCAAAATGATGGATGATATAGAAAAAGGCATAGAAGAAGGCACAATGGAAATCGAATACGGCAACGATATCGAAGAAGTTATAACAAAAAACTGTTTTTATTGGTATCAGGACGGCATAAAGTACGAAATACAGGTACGCAATCAAAGCCTGCCGTATAACAACCTTTTTAGTATTGCAAAAAGCATCATAGATGCATAATTTGACAATTGCTTTACAATATCCTGCAATTGTCTGACAATTTGCAGCCTACCCCGACAACCTTTTTATTTGGGTAATTTTATACTAAATCATAGTTTAAAAGCGGAAAATATGTTAATTTTATACCAAAAACAAAAAATATTGGGTTTTTGGTATTTTCTGTCTTGCTTTTTACCCGAAAAAATGGTATTATTAATTTGATTAGGATTTTTTATGGGAGCTATAACTCATAACCTATTATCATGCAAGTTAATTCAGGTTTACTGTTAAACCTGATGACGATATAATTTTAAGGAGGAAACTTATGAGTATTAATGCAGCAATTAAGAAAATGGTTTTACCGCAGTCACTGAATGATATTATTAAAAACGGCAATGCCGAGATCATTGTACCCGAAAGCAAGCAGCAGCTTTTTGAGCTTGCACTTGGCGGAAAGGACAATATGACATGGGACGTTAATTTTGACATTGGTGACAAGGTGATCCGCGAAGCTACCGTTGTAAAGTGTAAAAACGGTATAGCAATCAACTATGATGACATCACTATCCGCCGCCGTGACCCTAATGCCATGGTCATCGCAGACGACCTTCCTACCGACAAGCCCACACATATGGAGCGTTTTGGTATTCCTTTTGACGGCATCAGAAACGAAACTTTTGAATGGTTAAAGAGCAGAGACAGTCTTATTGTTCTCCCCTTCTACTCCGGCAATGAAGACCTTAAACTCGGTTATCCTTCACTTGCTATCATTCCCACAAATGCAGCTTTCTTTGCAGCTACACTTGCGGATCTTCAGGGTTTTGTTCCCGCAAGCAAGGTGCCTAACCTTTTCAAACCCAAGGCTGTTATCTATGTTGCACCTTCTTTCCGTCACACACATTACGACGGCAAACAGATAGTTGTACACAACCGCCTTTACGATATGCAGGAAATATTCAGCTACAACCTTTATCCGGGTCCTTCGGCTAAAAAGGGTGTATACAGTGTTCTTCTCCACATTGGTGAGGAAGAAGGCTGGGTAACTCTCCATGCTTCGACAGTTAAGATAATCACACCTTACGAACTTGAACTTACCATTATGCACGAGGGTGCTTCGGGCGGCGGCAAGTCGGAAATGACAGAGCCTTTCCACCGTGAAGAAGACGGTCGTCTTTTACTTGCGACAAACACCTTTACGGGTGAAGAAATAAAGGTCAGCATAGCAGATACATCATCGCTCCACCCTGTTACGGACGATATGGCGCTTGCTCATCCTTCATTACAGAACGAATCGGGCAAACTTGTTGTTGCCGATGCCGAAACAGGCTGGTTCTTACGTGTTAACCACATCGACCAGTACGGCACGGAGCCGGAGACGGAAAAAGCAACAATACATCCCAAGGAACCCTTGGTATTTATCAATATCCACGCAGAACCAGGCGCTACATGCCTTATCTGGGATCACGAAGAGGATGCACCGGGTGTACCCTGCCCCAACCCCCGTCTTATCTTACCGCGTAAGATCAAGAATAACATCGTTGACGGCGCTGTTGAGGTAGATGTACGAAGCTTTGGTGTACGTACTCCTCCTACAACAAAGGAAAACCCGAACTACGGTATCATCGGTATGTTCCACGTTCTTCCGCCTGCACTTGCATGGATATGGAGACTTGTTGCACCGCGCGGTTATGCCAACCCCTCTATCATTGATAACAGCTCTTCCGCAATGAGCATGAAGAGTGAGGGTGTCGGTTCATACTGGCCTTTCGCAACAGGCAAGAAAGTCGATCAGGCAAACCTTTTGCTTGAACAGATACTTAAAACACCCAAAACAAGATATATCCTTATCCCCAACCAGTATATCGGCTGCTTCAAAGTTGGTTTTGCAGGTCAGTGGGCAACAAGAGAATATCTTTCAAGACGCGGCGGCGCTCACTTCAAGAAGGAACAGCTTATTGAAGCAAGATGCCCCATCCTCGGTTATGTTCCGCGTTCTATCAAGATCGACGGTACACCTATTCCCAAGACCCTGCTTCAGGTAAACTCACAGGGCCGCGTTGGCAATGAGGGTTATGATATAGGTGCGAAAATGCTTACAGACTTCTTCAAAGAAGAGTTAAAGCAGTTTGACACACCCGAGCTTCTTCCTCTCGGTCATGAGATCATCCAGGCTGTTCTCAATGATGCCGATGTAGAAACTTACTACAACTTCATACCTAAACTTTAATATTAAAAAGCTCCCGTTTTGTTCGGGAGCTTTTATTGCTTTTTATCCGTTTATCTTTTCGGCAAGTTCGGTCAGATACACCCACCTATCCATTTTTTCGGCAAGCTTTTCCTCCGTTTCTTCTTTTTCTTTCATAAGTTCCTGCAATTTTGTATAGCTTGCGGCAGATTTTTCCATTTCCGCTTCAAGCTCTGCAATATGATCTTCAAGATTTGCTATATCCTCATCAATGGTCTTGTATTCTTTTTCCTCATTGTAGGTCATACGAAGTTTACGTTCGCCCTTATCCCACGTTTTCTGCGTTTTTTCTTTCTTTTCGGGACGAAGTTCCTCTGCCTTTTTCTCGGTATAATCGGCATAATTGCCCTCATACTGCTTTATGCCGCCGTTTTCAAAGGCAAAGATGCGGTCAACGCATTTATCGAGGAAATATCTGTCATGCGAAACTATGACCACTGCGCCTTTAAAACCGGAAATATAATCCTCCAAAATAGTAAGCGTTTCTATATCGAGATCATTTGTCGGCTCATCAAGAAACAGGATATTCGGCGCAGACATTAGCACTTTCAGCAGATACAATCGCCTTTTTTCTCCGCCCGAAAGCTTTGATATGGGTGAATACTGCATTTCGCCGTTGAATAAAAATCTTTCCATAAGCTGGGATGCGGACATCTTGTCATTGCCGTTTTGTATATACTCGGCTACATCTCGTATATAGTCGATGGTGCGCTGTCCGACATTTTTCTCGACATCATTGTTTTCCTGCGCAAACACGCCTATTTTTACAGTCTCGCCAAATTCGACCCTGCCGCTGTCGGGTTCGGTTTTGCCGCATAGCATATTTATAAGTGTAGTTTTACCGCAGCCGTTATCGCCGACTATGCCTATCCTGTCATCTTTATTGATTATATATGAAAAGTCTTTTACAATTTTTTCACCGTCATAACTTTTTGAGATGTTTTCGGCAATTATCGTTTTACCGCCAAGTCTTGATGCCATACCTTTAAACTCTATGCTTTGATTTTCCTGCGGCGCTTTTATGGCAGAGACCTCTTCAAAACGCTCAATACGCGCTTTCTGCTTTGTTGTTCTTGCCCTTGCGCCGCGTCTTATCCATTCAAGTTCGGTACGCAGAAAACTTTTTCTCTTGCGTTCGGAAGATGCTTCAAGTTCCTCTCTTTCGGCTTTCTTCTCAAGGAAAACACTGTAATTGCCCTCATAGGTGAACATCCTGCCCTTATCAAGCTCAATTATCTTGTTTGCGACCCTGTCAAGGAAATATCTGTCATGTGTTACCAATATAAGTGCCTTTGCTGTGGTTTTCAGCATGCCCTCGAGCCATTCTACCGTTTTGCTGTCGATATGGTTTGTCGGTTCGTCAAGGATAAGCAGATCGACTTTTGATATTAGCGCAGCCGCCAGAGCAACACGCTTTCTGCCGCCGCCCGAAAGCTCTGAAACGGGCTTATAATAATCATTCATACCTATTTTCGTAAGTATTGATTTAACATTGCTGTCTTCCTCGGGTGACTGCGGGTCGCAAATGCGGTTCATATAGTCGATAACAACTTCGCCGTCAAGAAAAACAGGTGTCTGCGGCAGATACGAAACACGCAGGTCACGCTGTTTTATTACCTCACCGCCGTCCGCTTCCTCAACACCCGCAATTATCTTCAAAAGCGTTGATTTGCCCGTACCGTTTATGCCGATAATGCCTATTTTATCTGCGCTGTCCACACCGAAAGATATATTGCTCAATACCACCTTTTCACCGAAAGAGCGGCTTATGTTTTCTGCCGTTAAAATATTACTCATTGCAAATTCTCCCCGTATGTAAGTTTTTTGCGCACGACAAGACTGCCTTTTTCCGATAGTTCCGTTACACTATAGGCTTCATTATCCAAATGTATATACTCATTCGGCAGAACAGCAAACGGCAGGACTGTCGGGGAATTGCCTTTTTTCAGATCATCAAGGAAATTATCAGCTTCGGTAAATTCATGCTCGGTCTGTACGGCAACAGCGGGAGTGTCCTCCCATATTTCAGCCGCTGTCGAAACAATAAGTTTGATCTTATCGGTAAAATATCTATCCTCATGTGTCGGCTTGAAGTATTCAAAAATATCGTCTTCGGGTATTATGATAAAAAAGTCAAACTCGTTTTTATCACGGTAGTTTATCCAAAATCCACGGACTTCCGAAAAATCGCCGAAATCGAAAAGCATTTGTTTATAATCATATTTGACATGCTGTGCCCTGCCGAGAACAAAATTATCCTCTATTTTCTGTTGATTCCAATTTATTATCGTTTCGCAGTCATCATTTTTTCCGTACCAATATCCGCTTTTAAATTTCAAACCCGCTTCAAAAAGCGTGTTGTAAAAATCTTTCATAAAATCGGGATATAAACACTCGCGCCTGAATTGAAATTTCACGGTAAAATATGCAGGCATTTTATCAACTCCTTTTTAATAATTAAGCATAAACCAAAAATTCATAATATAGCATGATAAACAACACATAAACGCATTGCAAAACGCGAACGCCGCCGACCATGCAAGTCTTATAAAATTGTTTTTGTATGTCTTTCGCATGAAAATATAGAACACAAAAAGGCTTATACTAAACCACACAGTAAAAATAACGACCTTAGAATGAACTGTCATCGGTTCAAAAAAGCCCATATAATCACGCAACAGACGGAATATCGGTTCGTCCTGAAAAGGTGCATAATCCAATCCTTCCCTTTCCGGAGTTAAATGCCAGCCAAGCATATTCGAGAAGAAAACAAACTGCATTACAAACAATGTCAAAGACGGCGCAAGCAGACTTCGTTTTAATACTTTTTCATCCATTATTTTTTTGTATATAATTGATTGAGCTATCAAAAAAACAACAAAAACAAAAATATTCATCTGAACTTTGTATATCAAAGTCGGGAATTCATCCCAAAACAATTCAAACGCATAATATACCGCCGCTTGCTCAAGTTCATAACAAATCCGTGTCAGATCAGGTATAATAAGCATTACAATATTCAAAACCAGCATTGTCAAGACCGTAAAAGCAATAAATCTTCTCTGATTTTGGGTTTTGCTCCATACCGTTTTCACGCTGTTTTTAAAACCGTATTTTTCGCCGAAAAAGCTTTTTGATATGATACAAAACGCAATTATCCACGCCGCGTAAATCGGCAGCATAAAAAGATAACCGCGTCTTAAATACACTGACAATTCTGTCACAAAACACAGCAAAAAAGACTGCCCGAAATTCAGACTGACTTCTTTGGACAAAGGCTCGATGCCCTTTGCTTTGAGTTCTTCAAAGTGAACAAGGTCTTCTTTGGTCTCGGCATTGCCGTAACTGTAATCGTAATATACCGCTGTTTCATTATCATCAATATATTTTAATTCATCATGCTTCTGCACCGTATTCCTTGCAATATCCATAATTAGGAAATACTCAAGGTCGGTTATTTTAAGCGTGTTGTTATGCACAAGCTCGGGCGCACCGTCAACAAGGTCAATACCCGCGCCGTAAAAAAGCAGTTTATCGTTGTTCCAATTATTTTTGACATTTATCTTAAAATATGTACGAGGCGGATCTATACAACCCCAAAACCATCTCGGCACGGGAAAATATGTATTGTAATACCGCAGTGTAATTTCGCCTTTTACGGTATTCCCGTATTCCCTGTTTTTATGCGCGGTATAGACCGAACACAAAGCAAGTATCACAATAATAAAAATAACAGGTATTATCAGCTTTTTTATGATTTTTTTCATATGTATCTCACCTATTTATTCTTATTTACAATAGCAATACACAGCACCTCTACACTTGCCGCGCCCACTTTCATCAATACTTTGCTGCATTCGTTCGCAGTCGTTCCCGTTGTAAAAATATCATCGACAAGCAGTATCTTTTTGCCTTTTATCTTTTCGGGCTCGGTAACTTCAAAAGCTTTTTTCAGATTTTTCAGTCTTTGATCGTGGGTCAGGTCGTGCTGATGTCTTGTCTTTCTTATCTTTTTAA
>ODAJ012148578.1_pt1 | contig 11780 bp, 13 predicted proteins | sample 1539241 | NCBI WGS metagenome assembly ODAJ01 (sample SAMN02144231, study PRJEB22623) | gut metagenome | biome: sheep rumen | host: Ovis aries | place: New Zealand | reverse complement strand
ATTGTAACGCTCTTCGACGTTGACAAGATAAAGACCGTGACGGAAGTCGGGGTTGGCTACGGCGGGCAGTGTAGAATTCTAATGAACGCCTTGCCTATTGCCCGATATAATCTTGTCGACCTGCCTGAAGTCCTTGCCCTTACCGAAAAATTTTTGACGGTGCTTGACGTGGCGGGCGATATTCGCTATCTTGACGGCACTCATCTTTATCACGATGCGCCCTGCGATTTTTTTATCAGTGACTATGCATTTTCCGAGCTTGCTAAGCCTGTGCAGGATATGTACCTTGAAAAAATTTTGTCGAAGGCTAAGGCGGGCTATGTAACTTGGGACGGCGATTTCTTCGCAAGCTACGACATGTACAACGGCTACACCCTGGAGGAATTCGTTGGCATGATTCCAAACGCGAAGATTCTGCCCGAAGAACCCGTAACAACTTCCCCTGACAATCGGCTTGTCGTCTGGGGGATTAAATAGAAAGTGAGGTGCTAAGCATGAAGGAAAAAATTCATCCGCAATACTTTGAAGCTACTGTTACTTGCGGTTGCGGCAATACTTTTAAGACCGGTTCAACTAAAAAGGAACTGCGCGTCGATGTTTGCTCAAAATGTCATCCGTTCTTCACTGGTCGTCAACGCGACGTTAAAGCAGGCGGGCGCATTGAAAAGTTCAACAAACGCTACAAAAAAGGCTAAGCAGAAATTTATCGGGCAGGGTGAGCAATCGCCCTGTCTGTTTTAATTTTAACGGAGGAAACAATGGACAGAATTCTATTCCTGAAGAAATTTATCGACGAGCCAAAGAAAATCGGAAGTCTCACGCCGAGTTCAAGTTTTCTTGCCCGCAAAATGTTTAAAAATTTGACTTGGAAAAACTTTTCGGCAGTCGCGGAATTGGGCGCGGGCACTGGAACTTTTACCAAACATATTGCCGAATACAAATTGCCCGCCTGCAAAGTTTTGGTTGTTGAGCAAGATGATTATATGCGCGGCTTGCTTGAGGAAAAATATCCCGAACTGGACTTTGCTGCTTACGCCGAAAATTTGAGCGCAACTTTGCACAGAAAAAATTTTTCGCAACTTGACTGTGTAATTTCGGGCTTGCCTTTCGCGAACATGGACGAAGCTTTGCGCCGCCGAATTATCGAAAACGTTTACGGCTCTTTGAAACCAGGTGGAGTTTTCGTCATGTTCCAATACTCTCTGCAGATGAAGAAAATGCTAAACGAATACTTTTCCTCAGTGAATACCGAGTTCTTCTTACTGAATTTCCCGCCGGCATTCGTTTATTCTTGTAGGAAGTGAGGCTCGAAAAGTTTAAAGACATGTAAACGGTGAAATGATTCCTTTGAGGAGTTGATTCAATGGATAAACCGATTGTCGGCGGTCAAGCGGTTATCGAAGGTGTAATGATGCGCGGCTTCGGCAAAGTGGCGACGGCAGTCCGTGAACCGAGCGGCAATATAAATATTCAAGTCAAGCCCGTCACGTCGATTGCTGAACGCTACCCCGTATTAAAGTTACCAATCCTGCGCGGCGCAGTCAGTTTGTTCGAGTCGCTGATACTGGGCATGAAGTCGCTATCATTTTCAGCGCAGGCGGCTGGCGAAGAGGAAGAGCAATTAACCGACCGCGAACTAATCGGCACGATACTTTTAGCAATCGGCTTGGCGTGCGTGCTGTTCTTAGCAATACCGACCTTCGCCGCAAAATTTTTCCACACGTTCACCGACGACCCGATAATCTTAAACTTAGCGGAAGGATTCTTGCGGCTGATAATCTTCCTCGCGTACCTGTTCGCAATCTCGCGCATGAAAGATATTCAACGCGTCTTCCAATATCACGGCGCGGAGCACAAAACAATTTTCTGCTACGAAGCCGACTTGCCGCTCACCGTCGAGAACGTAAAAAAATTTCCGCGCCTCCACCCAAGGTGCGGAACTGCCTTCCTATTAATCGTCATGCTCGTTAGTATCTTCGTCTTTGCGTTTCTCGGCTGGCCGGAGCTTTGGATAAGAATTCTATCACGGATAATTTTATTGCCGCTGGTCGCGGGGCTGTCATATGAAATAATACGCTACTCCGCCCGTTCGCAAAATTCAATCATCAGGCTCGCGACGTTGCCGGGACTGTGGCTCCAATACTTAACCACGCGTGAGCCAGATGATTCAATGATAGAGGTCGCGATTAAATCTTTGGAAGCAGTCACGCCCGATAAAATCTAATCTTCTGAATTGCCTTTTCAGAAAACAAGCGTAAATAAAAACGGTTTTATGCTTGTTTTTTATTTATGAAAGGGCGTGTTGCAATGGGTTTTTTTAATAGTATCAAGTCTAAGCTGATTTTTCTGCTAGTGCTAATAGGTATGGTGCCGCTATTAATTGCAATGGCGTACACCTCCTATAACACAGTGACTTCAGCTTTTTTATCTGCCGAGCACGAATTGAAAGTAACCAATGAACTAATCGAAAAAGAAGTTTACGCATTGTTGAACAGTAACTTCACGGCGTTACGGCTTATGGCGGTCAATCCGTCCGTGCAAGAGTATTTAACGGCGGCTCCCGATAATCGTTCCGCTAATATGAAAGACCTCGTTAGAAATGCAAACGCGCTCTTTCAAGATTCAAGCAACATTGTTATAACTGGCAATGACGGCAAACAGCTTGTGCGCAGTGATGATTCTAAACTCGTTAGCCTTGAAGCTCGCGACTACTTTAAGCAGGCTATGCAGGGCAATGAATACGTTTCCGAAGTCGTTGTAAGCAAGACGACTGGCAAAGCTATCGTCGTTATTGAAGTGCCGGTTAAGACACCCGACGGTAAAGTCATTGGCATGATTCAACGTAACTATGATGTTGCTACGCTTACAAATCTTTTAAAAGCCGCCGCCGACCCCGATACGGAATTGGCAATTTTCGAGAGCAATGGCAAACTCGTTTCACATTCCACGCTTGCAATCGAGAAGGAAGAAGACCGAATCGATATGAGCGGCTATGACTTCATAAGCAAGGCGACGGCGGGCGAAAGGCAAATCTTTGAGATTGTGGTTGACGGCGAGAAAAAACTCGTAAGCTGTTCTAAGGAATCGCAGACTAATTGGATTATTGCCACGTTCCGCCCTTATAGCGTCGTCGAAGCGCGCGCCCTTGATGAGGCTTTGGTCTTGGGCGGCATGTGCTTAGGAATTTTGGTGCTGATTGTTTTGATTGCTAACTTTATTTCAAATGCCGCTGTCAGACCGATTTTGACGATTAATCACGCGGCGGGCGAAATTTCAAAGGGCAATCTGTCACTGAATAAAATCCCCGTCGAATCAAATGACGAACTCGGCGACGTTGCCTCTGCCTTCGCTACGATGATTGATAAGCTCAATGACTTTTTCCATAAAGCGCGAATCAGCGCAACGACCGTTTCCGAAGCCGCCGAAGCTCTCAACGAAAACTCCCGACAATCAGCGGCGGCGGCTAATCAAATTTCGGGCGTCGTCACGGAATTTGCCAACGAGACAATCGGTCAGCAAAACGCAATCGGAGCCGCGAATCAGGAAGTCATTCATATGCGCGAGCTTTTGAACGTCATCGCGGAGAATTCAAACGGCGTGGCTAATGCCTCTAACGTCGCTATGAAGACTGCGGAGACTGGCGCGGTAACCGTTGGCAATGCCGTTGAGAGTATGGAATCCCTCCGCACTTCTGTGCAAGAGTCATCGCAGATTATAAAGTTGCTCGGCGAATACTCTGGCAGAATTGGCAACATCGTTGGAACCATTTCTGATATTGCCGACCAAACAAATTTGCTTGCCCTAAACGCGGCGATTGAGGCGTCTCATGCGGGCGAACACGGTCGCGGCTTTGCGGTTGTCGCTTGAGGAAGTTCGTAAGCTTGCTGAACAATCAGCGACCTCAGCGGACGAAATTCGCACGTTAATATCAGCTGTTCAAGGTCAAACAGAAAAGGCAGTCGAATCCATGAGCGTTGGTTCCGATTTGACGGCGGCAAGTGTTAAGGCTGTCGACGAGGCAGGCGGCGCGTTCCGCGACATCGTTAAGAACATCGACGACCTAACCAACAAAATCAGCTTGACCAACGACGCAATAAAAAAAGCCGAAGCCGGCAATATGCAGATTATCGACTCGGTTAGAGTTATTAATGAAGTTGCGATAAGATTTTCAAGCAGAACGGAAACCATTTCATCAACGACGCAACAACTTTCCGCCGCTACAGAAGAAATTGCCTCGTCAAGTCGCAAGCTCGCCGATATGGCTGACGAACTTCAAAAGGCTATCGAAACCTTTAAGCTTAGAAATTAATTGCCGTCAACGTCTGGAATGTTAATTTCGGGCGCGTCAAAGGTTTTATCAAGCTCAAGGATTTTGTCTTCGACGACGTTATACTTAATGTGCTGATACTCTTTGCCGTCGAGCTTCACGCCGTCCGCGAACTTAACTTTCTTATCAGCCTTGATTTTGACTTTGCCGTAGAAGTCAACAACTTTCTCTTGCCAATTAAAAACTGCAGTGTCCGAATCTATCGCGACACTTTTTTTATTTTCAAACTTAACATTGCCCGTGACTTCGGCGGTTTTCGTTTGCCATTGCAGATAAGCGCGGTCGCAAATGAACGTCATATTATCCCGCGTGAGCTTGACATTGCCTTCAGCCCAGCACTTTTGCTTAACGACGCTGACTTGAGCCTCGTCCGCCGTGACAACCGCCTTAAAGCCGTGATTGTTCACCGCCACATGTACATTGCCTTTCAAGACGTAGACGCCCTTAAAAATGTCAAAGTAAGTCTCGCCCGCTGAAATCTCTGGCATCTCCGCGAATGTCCGCCCTTGCACGACGAATATCATCAGCAACGCCATAAAGAAAATTTTTAAAGCCTTCATGATAATTTCCTCCTCATTTGGTTAAGAGTCACGCTCGCTTCTTGTCGCAAGTAGCAAAGCGGCAACTTCACGCAAGTAGCAATGCGCTAGCGTTGCGTACGAACGCGGCAATCAGCTCCGACTTTATCGACGACTCCGCCGCGACCGCTGGGTCAAGCGTCACGCTTGCGCGACCGTTGGGTCAAGCGTCACGCTTGCTTGCTCCTCATCAGTTGGATAAAGATTAAAGTTGCGTCGACGACTGCCGCAATCAAGACGACCAGCACGATTGAATCCATTTCGACGCGCCCCGCCGAATTCAGCACGGGCGACGGGTGCAACGAGAAATACATTCGCGGGATTATGAAGACCAGGAAAGGCACCGTCAAGACGCTAAGCAGTGAATATATCGCCGCGACTTTGGCACGAACCTTTTCATCAGAGACCGCCGCCCTAAGCGTCAGATACGCTCCGTAAATCAGAATCAACACGAAGATTGTAGTTTGACGCGGGTCCCAATTCCAATACGCGCCCCAAGTCAGCTTGCTGAATATCGCGCCGCTTATCGTCGACAACAGCACGAAGACGAATCCCAATCGCGCCGCGCGCTCACTTAGTCTATCGAATGAAAAATTAAATGTCCGTAAGAATTTCGCCGCGAAGAATGCACTAGCAAAGAACGCTATCACCGCCACCCAAGCCGTCGGCACGTGGAAGAAAATTATTTTCGCAACCTCGCCCAAGCCCTTTATCGGTGGCACAAAAAAAATTATCGCCGCGACTATCGCAAGCGTCAATAAGATTAGTATTTTATTCATGATACCTCACAAGTAATCGTAAAGAATCGAAGCCGCCGTCAGCAAGATTAAATCGAATACCGCTACGACGACGAGCGAACTTACATCGAACGCCGCGCCCGTGAATGACAGCTCCGTTAAAGTTATCGCGGGCAGGAATATCGGCAACGTTATCGGGAATAGCAGGATAGGGAAGAGTCCGCCCTTGACCGTCGCCGAAGTCGTCAAAGCCGCCGTCAACGTGCCCGCCGCCGCAATTCCAATTAATCCGAGCAAGATTGTTAGGCTAAGCAAGAGAACATTTTCAACGGCGACATCGAACAGGATTAAAAATATCGGCAAGATAAAAAGCATAAGCATTGCAAGTGATAAAAAGACGTAAAGCATTTTGCCGAATAGGATTGCTTGCGCGTCGGCGTATAGTTTCAGCGTTGGAAGGGTTCCCGCTTGCGCCTCGTCATCGAAGGTGCCCGATATGCCCGCACTCGCCGCGAAGAATATCACGACCCACAGCAGAGCCGCTAAGAAGTTCGGCTCAACGAACGCGCCGCCCGTCGATAAACTCAAACTCGCTACGGCGGTTAATGCGAACATCATCATCGCCGCGAACGTAGCACGCCGCCGCAAGCCTATGATGAAATCTTTCCGCACAATCGCCGCGACTTGTTCAAAGTGGAAGGTTGATAATTTCATCGCAAAGAGTAGCCTCCGCCTTATCGTTCGTGGCAAGCAGAATAATTTTATCGGTCTTCGCGCCGCGCACTTCGGAAAAAAATTTATCGCGCCCGTCGTCATCAAGATTAGCGGTCGGCTCGTCGAGTAACCAAATATCCGCGTCGACACTTAACACAATCGCGAACTTCAAACGTTGCCTCATGCCCGTCGAAAAATTTTCTGCGCGGACGTTGCCGAAGGTTTCAAGGTCAAGCCCCACACGCAAGCCGAGTTCGATAAGCTGTTCATTGGTTAAAGTCTTGCCGCGCAGCTTGGCGAAAAAAAATAAATTCTCCCGCGCCGTCAAAGTGTCGTAGATTTTCATTTCGGGCGAGAGAGCGGCAATCGTTTTATCTTCCGGCAAACGGACTTCCCCGCCGTCGGGGCGAATGATTTTCCCCGCGAGCTTAAGGAATGTAGACTTGCCCGCGCCATTGGAACCCGTCACGCCGATAACTTTACCGCCGCGCAGATTGATTGATAAATGCTTAAACAGCACGCGCCGCCCGAAACTTAAACTCACGTCATCGAAAGCAATCACTAAATCTTTTCCTTGTTAAGACGCATCCAACGTTCGCCGCATTCAACTAAGCCATCCAACTGCATTTGCGAAATTTCCCGCGTCAAAGCCGAGCGGTTACATTCTAATTCTTTGGCAAGCTGAACACGCCCTGGCACGCGCACATACTCTGATTGTTGACGGTGTTCACGTTGCAGGAGATAAAGAATCATTCTTTCGCGCAAAGTCTTTTGGCTTAGCAACTCAACCTTTTGCATCATCATAACATTTTTGCGGCTGAACGTCTCCAATAAATTCTTCATGACAATGCCATGCATACGACCGAGCTTAGGACCGGCGACAAGTAACGCTCGATAGGGCAACCACATTATAACCGCGTCGGTTGTGAGCTGAACGCTGGTGGCGATTAAATCTTCGCCGAGTATCGCCGACACAGTTCCGAACATTGCGCCGCTTTCAATCGTATGACCGACTGATTCATTGCCGAGCCTGTCAAGTGCAAGAATTTGAGCCTCGCCGCTGACGATAATTCCGATGTTTGCATTGGGCGCGAACGCCTCCAAAACCCTCTCTCCACGATGATAACGCTTGACCGTCGTCCCCGTGAATTTTACGAACTTTTCTATCTCATCTGGTAATAAATCCTTAAAGAGCGGCACGCTTTGCAATTCTTCACCGTTCAACGCCGCTCACCTCCCAATAAGTATTTTTTTTATTATACTACTTGCAATTCTAGCATACTGTTATAAATGTCACAACGCCCGCTTGAAAATTTCGTCGACGACGGCTAAACTGCAAGAAAACTTTTTTAGGGAGGCAATAGCTATGGATATTTCAGTAATCGGCGTGGGCGTGATTGACGTTTTAGCGGGCGCAGTCGACGAGAAAAAATTTATCGGCGACGGACAAGACATGGACTACGTGAAAATTTCTTTCGGCGGCGATGCACTCAATGAAGCAATCGTACTTTTACGGCTGGGCAAGAAGGTTCAATGGATTAGCAAGGTCGGCACCGATGACGCGGGGCAATGGATTTTAAATCACGCGAAGGCGAACGGCTTGGATATTTCTTGCGTGAAGGTTGAAACGAGCTTGGAAACGGGCGTCACGATTGTTTTAGTCGACGCGCAGGGCGAACGGACTTTCCTGACGAATCCGCACAGTTGCCTTCGCAAATTATCGTTGGAAGATGTTCTTCCGCACGTGGACGGTATGGCGAGAATTGTTTCCTTCGCGAGCATGTTTATATCTTCGTTGCTTGATGTGCCGGCGATGGAGCGGCTCTTCCGCCGAATCAACGCGAGCGGTCGGACATTGGCGGTTGATATGAAGCCTCCTAAGCACGGCGAAACTTTGAAGGACTTGTCGGGCTTGTTGCCTTACGTCGATTATTTCTTTCCGAATGAATTCGAGCTTGCGACGTTGACGGGCGAAGACGACATTTATAAAAACATTGACGCGCTACTAAGGCGCGGGCTAAGGTGCGCTGTCGTCAAGCGCGGCGGCAAGGGCTGCATTATCGCGACGAACGCCGCGCAGATTGAAATTCCCGCTTGCCACGTTGATAAAGTCATCGACACGACGGGCGCGGGCGATTGTTTTGCGGCGGGCTTTTTATATGCGCTGTCGGAAGGCTGGCGGCTTGAGGAGTGCGGAAGGTTCGCTTGCGCGGCGGCTTCGTGTTCGATTGAGGAAGTCGGAGCGGTGGCGGGCGTGACTTCCCTTGATAAAGTTATGCGGCGTTATAAATTTGAGGAAGTAATACATTGATAAGAAGATTACTTCTGTCGTTGATGATCTTGACGGCAATTTTAATTTGCGGTTGCGGCAACGAGTACAAGCAAATAAATTCCATTGACGATTTGAAACATGCACGAATTGCCATATGGCCGGGCGGCGCGTATGAGCTTAAAGCGCGAGAAAATTTTCCTGATGCGCAGTTTTTTACGTTCAATACTCTAAGCGACCTTGTTCAGAATTTGAAGCAAAACAAGATTGATGCTTTCGTAATCGGAAAGACTTATGTCGACAACTTCAGAGCGGAAGGCGTAGACGTTGAATATCTGCCGCAGCCGCTTGGAAATGTCTCGTTGTCTTATATCTTCCCGAAGAATGAACGCGGGCAACAACTTTGCAATCAAATGAATGAATTCCTTTCTAAGCTCGAAACGAACGGCGAACTTGACGCGCTTAAAGAAAAATGGTTACGCGGCGACAAAAGCAAACGAACTTTTACGAAGACCCCTTCGACGGGCGAGAACGGCAAATTAATAATCGCCACGGACGGCGATAGTACTCCCTTTGTCTACGTAAGCAGAGGAGAAGTTATCGGCTACGAGGCTGAACTCTTCGATAAGTTCTGCGCGGCTTACGGCTACGACTACGAAACAAAAATTGAAGGCTTCCTAAGCATGTTGGCTGACGTGGTGACGAATAAAGCCGACGTTGGCATGAACGCCATAGAAAAATTACCAGTGCGCGAAAAAAATGTACTCTTCGCCAATCCGACTCACCTTGAAGAAGTTGTCGTCGTCGTCAATTCCAAGACTTCAGGCAGTGAGAATTTCTTTACAAAGCTTGCCGACAGAATAAAAATTTCTGTCGTCGACGAAGACCGTTGGCAAATGATTCTTGAGGGCGCAAGTAGGACGCTTGTAATAACTCTTGCGTCAATAATCTTCGGAACGCTTTTGGGCTTTGCGGTGTACATATTCTATCGCGAGCGCAACCAACGCGCAAATAAAATCCTCGACGCTCTTTATCGAACGTTGCAGGGCGTGCCAAATCTTGTATTGCTAATGTTCTTTTATTACGTGGTCTTTGGCGGATTCGATTTGTCGGCGAGTGTCACGGCAGTTGTCGTCTTTTCAATCGTGCTGAGTATTTCAATCTTCACTATGCTCAAAGACGGCGAGAAAAGCATATCACGCGGACAAATGGAAGCGGCGTTATCGCTTGGCTTTTCGGAGCGGCGAGCGTTCGTGAAATTTATATTGCCGCAGATAGTCAGAAACTTTTTCCAGCAATATCAACTTGCAATGAATGTTGTTTTAATGGAAACGGCGATTGTCGGTTATATCTCGGTGCAAGACTTAACAAAGGTCGCGGACTTGATACGCGCACGAACTTACGATGCCTTTATCCCGCTAATCACAATCACAATCATTTATATCATACTGTCGCGGGTGTTGCTAAAGGTTACGGACTTAATAGGGCGGCGGCTCGATCCTAAAAACCGTCAGCGCGAAAAAGTTTTGGAGGGCGTGAAGTTGTGAGCGAAATTATTTTACGAATAGAAAACTTGCGCAAGGAATACGGCGAAGTCGTTCCGCTGAAGAATATCAGCTTGGAAGTTCAACGCGGCGAAGTTATTTCGATAATCGGCGGTTCTGGAACAGGCAAGTCAACGTTCTTGCGCATGATAAATTTATTGGAGCGACCGACAGCGGGTAAAATTTTTTTTGAAGGCGAAGACATCACCGCGGCGGGTTGCAAGCTTGAATCGTTGCGGCAACGAATCGGAATGATATTTCAATCGTTTAATCTGTTCGCGGGCATGACGGTAATAGAAAACGCAATCGCCGCGCCCGTCGAGCTTAAAGGACTTTCAAAGCAGGAAGCTTACGAGCGAGCAAAAAAACTTTTCGAGAACGTGGGCTTGACTGATAAAATGTTTTCCTACCCCGACGAGATGAGCGGCGGACAACTTCAACGCGCCGCAATAGTTCGAGCATTGATGATGGAGCCGGAAATATTGCTCCTCGACGAGCCAACAAGCGCACTAGACCCGACGATGGTCGGCGAAGTGTTAGCGGTCATTCGTATGCTTGCCAAACAGAATTTGACAATGCTAATCGTCACGCACGAGATGAACTTTGCCAGCGAAGTCGCCACGAGGGTTTTATTCTTCGCCGACGGAGAAATTTACGAGCAGGGCACGCCCGCCGATATTTTCGACGCGCCTAAACGTCAAAAGACGATTGCCTTTATTCGCCGCCAAAAATATTTTCACTACGAAATTTCTTCGCGAAGTTTCGACTTAATGTCAATGCAAGGTCAAATTATCGCCTTCGCGCAAAAATACGGACTCGGCGAAAAATATTCGCGCCGCTTGCAACTATGCTGTGAAGAAATAATTTACGCGATGATGAGTGGCTGTTATGGCGCGGACGATAAAATTTCTATGACGTTGAATGTTATCTACGTCGAGGCGGAAAAAGTTTTGGAACTGACTTTGACGAGCGGCGGCAAAGCTTATAATCCGTTCGATGAAAAGAAGCTTGTAGGCGACGACTTAAGCATTAAAATATTGACGGGCTACGCGAATAATTTTAACTACAACTTCGCTGACGGGTTGAACAAAATAAGAATGAATATATTGCCCCAATAAAATTTTGACAAAGGCAAGCCGCATGAATATAATTGGGACGCAAAAAGATTTCAGCACTGCGACTCAACAAACTTTGCAAAGAGGTGTTGGCAATGGATTTTGGAATGGCTTCAACGGGCGAGGCGTGCGGCGTGTTCGGCATGTACGACTTGGACGGCGGAGACGTGGCTCAAACGATTTACTACGGGCTTTATGCTCTGCAACATCGCGGGCAAGAGAGCGCGGGAATAGCTGTGACTGACACGGCAACAAAGCGCGATAAAGTTTTCTTCAATAAGAGCTTGGGGCGCGTCAATGAAGTTTTCAACGCGGACAATATAGCCACGCTTGACGGCAATTTGGGCGTCGGTCATGTGCGCTATTCGACGGCGGGCGCGTCAACGCCGGAAAACTCTCAACCGCTCGTCCTTGCCTATAGCAAAGGAACGCTCATGCTTGCTCACAATGGGAACCTTGTTAATGCTCCGCGCCTTCGTCGAGAGTTGGCGGCGGG
>ODAJ012189406.1_pt1 | contig 11781 bp, 9 predicted proteins | sample 1539241 | NCBI WGS metagenome assembly ODAJ01 (sample SAMN02144231, study PRJEB22623) | gut metagenome | biome: sheep rumen | host: Ovis aries | place: New Zealand | reverse complement strand
TACCACCCGGCGACTGGATCTCCAACCGGTCGTCGTACATGTCGATGTGGATCTCGCTGCCGCGCACGATGTAGTCCCGATGGATCAGGGCGTTGACCAGTGCCTCGGTCACGGCGCGGTCGGCATAGTCCGGCTTGTCCACCCGGTACTGCGCCTTTTTGGCAAAGCGCACCTTGGAGTTATTGCGGATAAAGTCGCTGCCGCTTTGCAGCAAGTAAATGAGGCTGCCTTCAAACTCCTTGTCGTCCAGGGCGTCGTCGAAAATGGAGCCCTTCTCCAGCCCGTTCCAGCGGGTGCAGAAGACACGGGAGTTATACACGATGTGCTGATCCGCCAGCAGGCGGCCGGCGTTGGTCAGATAACCATTCTTGTCCGTTAGGCCAAAGGAAACATAGTCCGAGGGCTCAAAGCGCAGGCCTGTCCGCTCACGGTAGGTGGCCTCCAGCAGCGTGAAGCTGTAATCCTCCTTGCGCTCGTCCGTCACCAGCGCGTCAAAGGAGCGGTTAGTGCCCTTGAGAATCAGCTCATTGAGCACGTAGTCCGGCGCGGGGACGCTCTCGTTTCCGACGCGAATATAGGCCTCTTTCACGCCGTCAGCACTATAGTAGTACGGCGTGCTCCGCCCGGCGGCGATCTCCACGGCCAGCAGCTCCTTGCCCTTCTCCTGCAGCGGACGCAGAACAAACTGCGGCAGGGGCGTGATGCGCTCTTTGATGAGGCGGATGATTGCCTCGGCGTCCTGCTGTGCGTTGGCGAGGCCGACGATGCTGCGGTCATCGTCCACGCCGAACAGCAGCACCCCGCCGATCCCATTGGCAAAGGCGCTGACACTTTTCAGCCAGCTTTTCGGTTTTTTCACTTCCAATGCGACCTTGAAATCGATCTCCGTCGCCTCGGCGATCAGTTTGTTGAGCATAGGAGCCTCCTGCGATAAGGAAGAAAAGAGGATTATACATTAATTCATCGAATTCCTTTGTAGCTTCCCTCTTGTTTCCACGATTATTTCTATTTGTTCATCTGTTAATAGATTTCTCGAAAAAATCCAATCTCTCGCATACACTGATATGTATCTGCATAGGTCATTTACTTGCTCGTTGGTTTGTTTAATAAAACAGTTTCTAGCAATAGGATCAACACTTTCTATTGGAAATAAATACAGCACAAGTCTTGAGGTCAGAGGAAAAGCAACTGCACGCGGTCTATTATAGAGTTCATTCTCCTTTGGCGGCCAGATAATGCTTGGTCGATCCGATGTTATTATTAAATCATCATCTATAACACCTATTTGAAACGCCATTCCTGATAAGCTTTCATTAGCACTGCGGATAATAGTATGTTTGTCCCATTCTGGATTAAGGCCTAAGGGAAGCAAATTCAAGAGGGTGATGTTCCGTGCTTCACGAGTATTTATTCCAGAGTTTGCTTCTTGCAGATATTTTATGCCTTTTTCAATTGTTTTGGGATCTCTGTACAATAATGAATTGATAAAAATAACAAGATAGCTTTTGTCATCGTCAGACAAAACTGTTGGACAGTTTATACAGTTTGTATTCTGTGATTTTTCGATAATCGATTGGATGACTCTGCTCACCTGCGCTTCTATTTTACCAAAGGTCTTCTCAATTGTGTTCTGCGCGATGATAGAACCATCATCACTCTCTAATTCATACAGGTTTTTCTCAAAGCAAATATCCTTTAAATCTACTTGAACTGGGATTTGTTGCATCGTTTTGAGATTGAACTGCCAAATTAAAGCCTTTTCATTTTTCTTTTTAATATTCTTGATCTCCGAAAAACCTCTAAGGTATAAACGTGGTATAAAATGCTCGTCTTCAGTTGGCTTTTCTCCGTTAGGCATCTACTTCCTCCTAAACATTACTCCTGGCTAAGTGTATTTTGAGTAGTGACTATCGCTTTAAGTAGTTCAAAATATTATCCTCTTAGCACATCATCAATTTCAGTCTGTTCAATCACGTACCTCAATCTCTCAATTTCTTTATTTACAAGGGCTTTATGTTTCAGATAACGAAGTCCTGGAAATAGTGAACGCAGTTTTTCTAAGTAGTCGATCCAGCTTGAATACATTGGGACTGCGCTTCCTGACCAAGAGAAAAATCTTGGCAGCAGATTAATATGACTGAAAAAATCACCGTTATCGTTATAATCTACCAGTAAACGAATAAAAGAAATCTTTCTGTCTTCGTCAGACAACTCAGCTATTGCTTCAAAGAGATTCTTCATTTTTTCTAAATCTTGATTATACCTGGTAATAAAATGCTCTGCCCATAGATTGCTCTTTCGAATAAGCCCTTGCGGGACTGCTATAAAAACATTCATGACTGGAGTGAGATCGTAATAAACATATCTTTGTCAATATCGTCAGCATACCCGATTTTTACATATTCCGGGAAGGACGGGTTGGTCAGTATGTAAATCACACCTGCTTTATCCATTGTCTCTACCTCCGTTATGCTGCTACCCAGCCGTAGCCCTGGACAGCCATATCTACAAAGTGTGTCAGCAGAAGATCGATTTTTGCGGTGAACGTCGCCTTATCATAAGAAACAGGCAAGTCTGCATCCAAAGATGTTTCAATCGCCGATTTTACTCTGGCCCGGGGCTGCTCGTCTTTGTACCAGTCTACGACCATCAGCTCTGCCTTTTCTTCCGACAGCTTCTTAAACAGATTCTTAGCCGACAACTTGACTTTCTGTTCTTCTTCTTTCGTAAGCTTTTTTCCGGCGATCAGCAAGTCGAAGATTTCCAGTTCCTCTTCCGAAAGCCCCTCGGCCTCCGACCGCTTGTCCTCTGCTTTCAGATCTTCGATCAGCTGTAGCAACTGCTCGTAATAGTCTTCATTCTCCGACCCGCCGGCATTATACCGATCAATGATATTGCGGAAGCGCTGAGAGAATTTCTGCCGGGTACAGTTGCGGTTCAGCATTTGCTGCAGCGCCTGCTCGATAAAAGCTTTCAGATCGTCGATCTCTACGGCCTTGTACTTAGCAACCTTGATCTCCTTCTTCAACGACTCGACGTCAACCTTGGAAAGGTCGATTACCTTGCCCTGGTGGATCATATATCCCGAATCATTGACTTCGGCGCGCTGCGAAGACACACTGGTGTCCAGCACTTGCGCCATGCGCAGCCGGGCACGGTTGATCTTTTCATCGTCGATGGTATGGCAGAAAAGCCCGTACAGATAGGCCAGCGGCGCGAACTTTTCATTCTGCCAGTTCTTTTCAAAGATCTCCGGCCGCGACGCTTCATACAGATTCATCAGCGTGTTCAGGATCACCTTGAATTTGTCCTTGGTTTCATCGTTGGAAATGATCGTATTGTATGCATCCCGCAGCATATCCAGCCGGTCGAAGGTGGATGCTTCGGCGACCATGGCACCGATATCAATATCGAGTCCCAGTAGAAACTTATCTGCCTCATCCACGGCGCTGTCGATCAGTGTAATCAGCTGGTCAATGTCCTTTGCCGGGAACTCTGTGCCGTCGTCACCGGCCGCATACTCCGTCAATGCTCTCTGCATGTACTTGAACACATTGACATAGTCCACAATGATTCCGCAGGGCTTGCCGGGATACACGCGGTTGGCGCGAGCGATGGCCTGCATCAGCGTGTGCCCCTTCATCGGCTTGTCCAGATAAAGCGTGGACAGATTCTCCACATCAAAACCGGTCAGCCACATGGCGCAGACAAACACAAGCTGCAGAGGATCGTCCGGATCTTTAAAGCGGTCCTCAATATCCAGGCCCTCCGGCGTAACAGCATTCATCTTCTGCCGGTGCATAGAGATATCCAGCCCCTGTTTCTGGAACTTTTCGACCTCATCGGCCTCTTCGGATACGATGACCGCCATTTCCACACGGTTCATGTAATTGAGGATGCGCGTCAGCTCATCGCGCTGTTCTTTTGTTGCCGCGGCGTTGCGCTCCTGCATGATCTTCTGCTTCTCGATTGCCCAGTAATGCTGTACTTTGTCGTACATTTTCACCGTCGTATACTTATCGACGGAAACGACCATGCCTTTTCCGAGGAAACCGCGGCGCGGGAAGTGATGCGCAATATCCTGGGCGATCTTATCAATACGATCCTCCCGCTTGATGACCTCCAGTATCCGAGAGGAAGAGTTTTCCAGCAAGCGGGTCTCGTCCTCGTTCAGGTTTTCCTCTTCGATAATATCAACCACATCGTCGTCCAGAAAGTCGTTCTCCAGCCCGACCTCCGGGACGCGGCGGGAATAGAACAGCGGCACCGTGGAGCCATCCTCCACCGACTGCGCGAAGTTATATTCTGACACATAGTTTCCGAACCACTGGTTGGTCAAGCGCTTGCTGCCCAGCAGCGGGGTGCCGGTAAAGGCGATATAGTTGGCATTGGGCAGCGCCGTGCGCATGTTCTCCGCCAAATCCTTGTACTGTGTCCGGTGCGCTTCATCCACCAGCACGATGATATCGTCCCGCGTCGAAAGCACCGGGTACTTCTTGCCTTTGTCATAGCGGAACTTGTGGATCAGGGTGAAAATGAAGGACTTGTTGGTCTGCAGATAGTCCCGCAGTTGCTTGCCGTTCTTCGGCTGGCACTCCTCTTTTTGACCGATTACTTCCGTCTTTACGAAATTCTTATGGATCTGATCGTCCAGATCCTCCCGGTCGGTGATGATCAGGAATGTGAAATTGCCCGGAATCTTGCGCCGCACCTTGCGTGCAAAGAACACCATGGAGAAGGACTTGCCGGAGCCCTGGGTGTGCCAGAATACGCCCAGCTTGCCCTGCAGCTCCGCACGGTTCTTTACCGACTCTATCAGGTTATTCACGCCGAAATACTGATGGTTCTTGGCAATGATCTTGTTCTTCTGATTGCGGAACATGATGAAGTTTTCAATGTAATCGATCAGCCGATCCTTCCGCAGCAGGCCATCGACAAAATAGCGAACGGAGCTTTCACCCACGGTGCGGGCATCCTTCAGCGCCTGACGATCCGGGCGCTCCTTTTCGGAGTCCACCTTCAGCCACTCGAAGAAATGATTGTAGCTGGCGTTGAAGGCACCAAGCCGCGTTTCCAGACCGTTGGACAGTACGCAGATCTGATTGAATGCGAACAGGTTCGGGATATCCCGCAGGTAGTTCTTTAGGTTGTCGTTATAGGCTTCCTCCACCTTGACGATGCTGTTTTTCAGTTCAACAAAAACCATGGGCAGACCGTTGATGAAAATCAGCACATCCGGGCGGCGCCAGTAGACGCGCCCTTGGATCCACATTTGGGAAACGGCGGTGAAGGTGTTGTTCTCCGGGCAGTCGAAATCCATCAGCTTAACAAAATCGAAATCCTCTTTCCCGTTCCGGCGGAGGCTGATTTTGATGCCGTTGCGGATCTGGTTATAGTACTTGTAGTTGGTGGTCGTCATATCTGTAGCGCTGAAATCGCGGCAGAGGTCGCGGGCGATCTCCTCCAGCTTTTCGCTGGGGATACCGGGATTCAGGCGCGACAAGGCCTCCCGCAGGACGAGCGGGAGTACGCATTCTTTCTTGCTGCTGCGTCCAGTCCCATCCGGCAGCAGCTCGCGCTTGTCCGGAGAAGGGTCACAGCGCAGAATACCATATTGGAACGGGTCACCCTCCAACTTTTGCAGGATCGCCTGTTCAATATCGTCTTCGGATATGAAGTTGCGCATACAAATCACCGCCTAAAGTATTTGTTCTTCACCATTTCCGCTGTGTATTCTAATTCTGGATACACAAAAGCTCTGTCGATTCCGACCGTAGCCAATTCCTGCACAATCTTTTTCCTGTGTTTTGCGTCAATAAGGATACTGACAAACGACCCAGATATTGTTTTGTCTGATAGCGGTTGCACTTCATTCTCTATACTAAATCTGTCTTGAAACAAGAAATGATACTTTTCCGGTATGGTGAATTCTCTGGGATTATCGAAATCTTTATATTTCTCCGCGTAAAAAACAAACAGATTTTGTAGCGTCTCTGAGTCCACATAGAAAGAACCGTTGTAGATTTCAGGCTCTTTGCGTACATATTCTAAGCGGCGCGCTTCCTCGGGAGACATCTGAAATCTCCGATATTCCTCTTCCTTGCCGGTCTCCCTGCCTTTAACTACCATTTGACTCCGATAGTCGTAAACTGCGTTGGGGAATACCATAAATACAGCTGATTGGTGTTTGATTCTCTCGTTTGAATACTTTGGTTTTGCCATTAATGGCTCTCGTGTATAAAGGGCATATTCTCGCAGCTCTGAAACACCACCCAGCAGTTTGTCTAAAGAAACTGCATTATAGTCGTCATGACGATACATACCACAGATTTTCTCAATGGTCCCCGCAGTAGACCAATCACATGTATCATATGTACAGACGACACGACTGTCTGTTTTCTTGTTACTGGAGCAGGCGAAAAAGAGTGCAATCAACGGATTATATGTAAAATCCAGCAGTCTGGTTGGCAATCCAAAGTGTTGTAATTTCGACAACAGATCGAAGTCCGATGTGATACCCGAAAACTCTTCCGGCCGCAATGTCAGCATTTCTGTAACCATCCGGTTTTCGCCGTACTCCATTATCGGCCACTTTCTACCGATGGTTGGGATTAATTGATAGTTTGAGGAGGCATCAGAATGACCCCGGAACACCAATTTGCCACACTCTGGTACAGCGCTGATTTCCGCTAGTCTGTTAACAATATCAATAAACTCAGGAAGAGATTTTATGCGCAGCGTAGGATGATGATAATAGGTATCCCATTCACATTTGGGCACGATGCATCCGGCAGGCAACGATTTGATTCGCTTGCTTTGCCGAACTTTGTACGCAAAAGTATCTTTCATTGGCAACTCCACCTTATGTTTCTTCCGAAGGATTACCAATTATTCTTCCTATAGTATCCCTCGTTCTTTCCTCGTGAATTTGTAATCACTGGCACCCTGATCATAATGTGAATCCGATGCAACCACATAATCGTTGGCAATAAAAGTCAGGTATTCCAGCCAATCCGTAATGCTTATATAGTATAAAGTCTTATTCCGATCAAAATCTGATGTTACAAAAAAACCTTCGATGGTGCGCTCTTCATTGAAACTAAAAAAGAACATATAAGAATGAATCAGCCAATTGCAGATGTCTTTTCCTTTGACCGTCACTTTTTGTGGATGATCCCAATCGTGGGTATCTTCATCTGGCCATCTGTGCAGTATATCTACTTCTTTTAATGGCCTGTATTTCTCGATGTGCAGTACATATTGGTCGGCTTCATCACTCATTTTTCCGGGGCAGTCGATTAGCTTCCGGATAATAAAAGCGGAGTAAAAGATGGCTTTCTCTAAAACGGTGTAGGTCGAATCCTCATTCTTTGCGAAGTGCTCTGCAGTATTGTACTTCAAGAAAAGGCGCTTTCTGCGAAGCAGATCCTGTTTCCAAGGATAGCTCTCATAAATCATAATTAAGCCTCCAACTTTCCGCTCATCAGGCGAGGGAGAAGCAGATCACGTTGGCGAATTAAGCAGGCATTTGCTTTTATTAGATGCTCTGTCTCATTATATAGCGGTTCAATCTTCTGCTCGAAACGTATTACTGTCTCCTCGTCTGGCATAACGATTCTAACTCGCTTTATTAGATCTTGGCTTAGGTTCTGCTGAGCTGCTCCAAAGCTGATCAAAAGCAAGTAATCTCTTATGGACTTCAGACACTGGAACAAATAGTGTTTTGTGCTGATATTTCCTTTATCACGAAATACGCAGCAAGCTTGATTACATGTCGCATCCATCGTTGAATACGCCAGCATACCAATGTTCACCCCATACATCGCCATTAGTACGCTATCTTTTGGGAGAAACTTGGCGGAGGACTTTTTTACTGCAACTTCTGTAATCTTTTCTTCCGTATCAATGAGGAGGCAATCCTGAAGTTCGCCAGTTTTAATCCAAGGGATTGTTCCGTTATCGTAGTACTCATCATGCTCCCGACTTGGCGTTCCACCCGAGGATGTAGTATAAAACTCAGAAATACGCCCGCGACTCCAACCTTTTGGGAGCCCGTTTTCAAACTCTGCCTTCTCATGCCCAGGGAAGCGGAAGCGGACAAACCACTCCTTATACAGGTTTTCCGCCATCTGCTCCAGCACCTTGATCCGCTTATTGTTGACTTCGATCAGGTTGTCGTAAGCGGAGAGATAGGCTGCAATCTTCTTTTGCGTATTCTCATCCGGAAAGTCCCATTGAATCCGCTTAATAAACTCTATGTCCGCACGCTGTCGTCCACTTGCGCCAGTCATGCTGTTGGCAGCCAACTGCCGGATGTGCTTCATGCACAAAAGATAATAAATATAGTCTGTGTCTGAAACGCCATTGATACCACGGAACACGAACAGTTCTGTTGAACCAATCCCATTCTGACCTTCTGTATCCGCAATCGCCATTTTTCCGTTTTCGAGGCAAGGAGTAATGCGCGCAAAGAGCACATCATGATCCTGAAACTTCGCTCCGCTTTGCCCTGTGTATTCGATTGACTCCACACTCCTCACGGTTTTGTAGCCGGGGATGATTTTGTCAATGTCAATTATGGGATATGATTCTTGCTTTTTCAGTTTTACAGTTGGGTTGCAGCAGACTTTATCTCCAAATCTATCCATTGTCATTTCCCCGATAGCCACGAATTGTTAGCCACAACTTGTTTTAGGCGGGCAATGCGCTGATCCTTGTTTTCGGAAAGGTATATGGATTTCAATAAAGCGTCTCGTACAATAGCTCGCAACGATATAATATCTGCATCTGTAATATTTGTTGCCGTCCCCTCGTGGACGAAATCGCTACGCTTATCATAAAAAGCTATTAAGTCGTTATAGACCTGTTGGAGCTTTTGGGCATCCTTTTCATGAAGAAACGCAGCGCATCGTTTAGCCAATGTTTTTCGTTTGCTTTTCGCATCTCTTTCAAGGAAAAGGATCTCCATAGCAGTTGTTAGTAGAGTAATGGAAATACAAGGTTCAGTATGATAAGACAAATCATAATACTTGTGGCATGAGTTCGAGAGGCTGTCACTCAACGGAAGAGACAGCCGAGACAGTTCTTTGTTAATTGATGCCACTTCACCATCATCACAGTGAAATACCGAGATTGGTTTAGTTGTCATTGCTTCACCAATTGGAACGATGGCTTTATGGCCAGAAGAATATGATATACCATCGACATTATACTTGCCCTTTTGATGAAACGCTATTTTTTTAAATCGCACCGGCCCCTCTTTCAGCAAGCGAATAATGCGTATCTGATTATCAAGCGACACTAAATCTTGATCCGCATCATTTCGAAATTGTTCGTTAAGAAAAAGTCGATCTTGGACATACGCATTTTCTTTAACTACGCAAACCACGTCCACTGAGGTTTGATCAAGTCGTGCCGTTTCGTAATCTCTACGTAAGCCAACATCTGATGTATCGAAAATCTCATCTAAGTGGTTGTACATAGGGTTTAATGAAAATCGTTCAAACCGAAAGCCGTCTTTAAGCTGGATTTTCAGCAATGATTCATCAGCGCCGAAAATGACCGCATGCACAGAGTACGAGCATTTTATCTTGTTGTTATCCATTATTTGAATAGCTCCCTTATATTCTCTTTAATCAGCGCCTCCAACCTCTTAGCCTCCTCATTCAGCGCCCCAAACTCCGCATTCAAGCCCAGCATGGTCTCCTTGAACTCTGCCTCGGTCATGCCGTCGTCCTCGATGACTACGCCTACATAACGTCCAGCGTTGAGGGAATAGTCCTGGTCGATGATGCCGTCTTCGCCTTCCAGCTTTGCCGCTTTGCACAGGCCGATCACATCCCGGTAGACACCATTGGGAAAGCGTTCAAGAAGCCAGAGAAGATTATCCAGAAAATAGATGATCTCATCAACGCAGGCTTTCCCTGCATCAGCCAGTTCAAAATATGCTTTCAGCTTTGCATCCTGTTTGGGTGCGAGAGTGTATCTGCCTCCCAAATCTTCACGGTTTTCTTCGATTTCCCGCAGTTGATCCTTGATCTGCTCCTTGAAGGCTGTGACAGATTCCACGGACAATTCTTTCAGCCTGTCGTAGTCAAAAGAAGTGACGGTCAGAGCATAGTTACTGAATATCGGTTCGGTATATTTTCCAGTTTCGTCGCCTGTAAAACAAAACTCATACTCGTTGAGCTTATTGATAATCTCCAGCAGTTCACTTGTCAACTGCAAGGCCTTTGCTTTGTAGCTGCCAGTCAGCGTAGTAAATGCCTGCGTGTCGCCGTTATACAGGCGGGTGATGATACCCAGGTTTTTGATCTGCTCGTCGCTGAACTTTCGGTGCGCCCGATCCACCTGGGTGAAAACATTACGGGCGTCAATGAACAGGATCTCGTCCTTCTTTTCCGTCTGCGGCTTGTGCTTGTCGAAGAACCACAGAGTAGCAGGCAGGGTAACGGAAGAGAACATATTTGAAGGCAGCGTCACCATCTGGCTGATGATGCCCTCTTCGATCATCTTTTTACGGATCTCATACTCACTCTTACCCGCATCGGAGGCGGAGTTGGCCATGACCAGCGCTGCCTTGCCGTTCTCATTCAAGGCCGTGGCAAAATAGTCAATCCACAGATAGTTGGCGTTGGGCACGGTCTCTTTTTTGTCGGCGTTCTTCTTCGTGGCTTTGGTCGCGTTTCTCGGTACACCATAAGTATTGAAGCGGGGATCGCCGCTCACACGATCATAGGATACCTCGTCTACGTTGAATGGTGGATTCGCCATAACATAATCGAAAGCGCTGAAGGCATTAAAAGGATCAGAATAAAACGAGTTTGCTTCGATGATCTCGCCGCGCACATTGTTGAGCAGCAGGTTCATCTTGGCGAGCTTGACCGTATCAGGTTCTTTTTCCACGCCATAGCAGCGGAATTTCATCTGTTCGGCGGCGCTGGCGTTGTGGGCGTGCATATAGCGCGCTGCCTGGACAAACATGCCGCCGGAACCGCAGGCGGGATCGAGAAACTTTTTATCGCCGGGCTGCGGGTCCAGAACTTCCACCATATAGCGAACGACCGTGGCCGGCGTATAGAAGGTTCCGCCATCCTTACCCTCCGCCAGGGCGAAGTTGCCGAGGAAGTACTCGTAGATCTCACCGAAAATGTCTACGGTGCAGTTTTCGGGAATGTCCTTAAAGATGCGCACAATGTTGGACAACAGCTCCGGCTCTTCCTCCGGCACCAACTGGGCGTAAACTTCTTTGGGAAGCACGCCGTCCATTTTCGGGTTTTCCTTCTCGATGGCCTCCATAGCCTTTTTCACCAGATCGGCCTTTTCCGCCGTGTCCGGTGCATCGTTGATGAAGTCGTAATAGGCGCACTCCGGGAGAAAGAAGCCGCATTTTTCGACAGCGATCTCCTTGCGGGTTTTCTCCATGCGGGTGCCGAGCCGCTTTTCATAATCTGCCTCGATTTCATCCTTGTGCTGCTTGAACAGAATATCGGCGTAACGCAGGAAAATCAGGCCAAGGATCGGCTGACCGTATTTGTTCGCCGCCAAATGCGCTCCGCTGCGCAGCACATCCGCCGCATGCCACAGGTTGTCTTTTAAAACTTTCAATTCTCTATCTGTCATATGATTCACCTTCATCGTGATACTTCTATGTTCAACTGGGAAACAAACAATGGTTCTGTCCTCGGCTGTATTTCCATAATGTCACTGGTGTCACAATCCAGCGCGCTTATCCTCTCATGATCTCCACCTGTTTCCCGCAAAAGGCCACGCCGTATTTCA
>ODAJ012075383.1_pt1 | contig 11783 bp, 11 predicted proteins | sample 1539241 | NCBI WGS metagenome assembly ODAJ01 (sample SAMN02144231, study PRJEB22623) | gut metagenome | biome: sheep rumen | host: Ovis aries | place: New Zealand | reverse complement strand
GATCATCAGCAAACTTTGTAGTAATGGTCTGAGTAGTAGCACCACGCTTTACATCGAATGTGAAGTTCGTGGCATCAACCTTCTGGTTAAACTTAACAGTAATATCAGAAGCAGCGGTCTGAGTGGCTTCTGTGATAGCAAGCTCAGCACCTTCCTGAGCAGCAACCTTCTCGGTTGTTGTAGCGGTAACAGCATTACCCTCACCGTCTGTAGCCTTTACTGCTATGAACTTGCCAACCATAGCCTCAGTTACGGGAAGGGAAGCAGTCGTTTCTCCGGTGAGTTCAGTAGTAACAGCATCGGCTGTATCACCAGTATACCAAGTGTAAACCACGTTAGTTGCCCCTACGGGTGCCACGGTAGCAGTAATAGTATCGCCAACCTTGCATGTATCGCGCACATAGAAAAGTAATCGAAAACCCACATATCCAGGTCGTTTCCAGAGGGCTAAATTTCGGTTTTTCAGGATATTGAAAAATCTCGATATCATAATAGTAAGAAACTCGTTAAAATCGTGTCCCCAAAAGTGTTTATTCTTTACCGAAGCATTAAGGAAAGCCGCTATTTTACTGATTTCTGAGCATAAAACGGATGTGTTTTACTGGATAATATGATCCTCTGACAGGATATCAATAGCTCTCAGAATATAATATTTCTGATTTACGATAAATAAACTCCCTATCTGGTTAAATGACTACATCTGTCCGGACCGAAGAGCAAACACTCTTAACCGTATGTTAATGGGCGAATAGAAACAGGCAGGAAAAAGGGCGGTCAGCCGGGGCATGAAAAGCATACCCTGCAGGAGCCTGACGAGAGTGAGATCACCGATACACAAGATCATGGTGAAGATTCATCGGAGGACTTTGCGTGTCCGGAATGCGGAGGTGAGAATTATGTGGCGATTGGGGAGCCCGATGTAAAGTATGAGTATGACGTTGAGATCACCGTGAAAAAGATAAAGCACGTATTTCATTATTATGAATGCCTGGACTGCGGAACCATTTTTACATCAGAGGTTCCGCCGGGACTAAGGGGAGAGGTGCAGTATGGAAGCGGGATACAGGCGCTGGCACTCGCCCTGACAAACACAGTAAATGCATCAATGAATAAGACGGCTATGTTCCTGTCCGGAATAACGCTGGGAGAGCTTAATCCCTGCGAGGGATACATAACATCCCTCTGCGTTCGTAGTTCCGCGCAGAGGGATGTTTTTATGTCCATTCAGGCAATTATATGGTATACTATTCAAAGATAAGTTCAAAAGGAGAGACAGGTGGGAAGTTCGTCAATGTCGGCCTATAGGGCTCAGGTAGAAAAGTATGGGTCGCCTATACCCGACGAGGAATACAAAAAGCTTCGCTCATATGCGAAAAGCCATAACATCAAGCTTACAGACTTTAAGTTTTTTGTAGGGGATATCCGTACCATCCAGATCGTGATAGACGACATCTGTGAGATAGCTCAAGATTTTCCTCTGCTGCTTGATAAGAAGCAAGGCGTTCATTTAGAGTTGAGTTATAAGCTTGGGACGGATTTTGCTACTGCAGTAGGCCACATTATACATCTCAACGTAAACAAATTCTTAACGTAACGCACAGAGCTGAGGTAGATGCCTACCTGGTTGATAATCTGTCTTTATATTCCGTGGAATACCGGGACGGACGTGAGATTATTTCAGAATGCTTTTCCGCACATTATAGTAAAGTGGGTAATGGGTTTGCGGATCAGTTTGTCCGAAAGGTGAGTGATAGTATATGAAATCAAACGATGAAACAATGTACTGGGCCACAGACAAAGAATGGTATGTAACAAATATAGAAAAAGACCGCTTTGAACTCACTAAGAAGGCTACGCCAAGGGCGGTTGAAAGCTTTAAAATGTATCTAAGACTGAATAATCTGCCGGATAGTCCTGTACCGGTGAATTATGGGAATGGTGAAGCTATGATCTGAGAGCCTCGGCTCTCTTTTTATTTGCTGAAATATGGCAGCGAAATCAGATTTGTTCTAAATAAAGGACGGACAAATAGTTAAGCTAATGATTTCAGCTTTTTCACAGCCTGCAGCCAGTATAAGAGCGATCATACATGCTGACAGTCCCGGGATATTTTTAACCTTCATCTGCTGCTTTTTCCTTTAGCGCCTCCTTAAGAACTGACAGGTTTTTTTCCATAACCGACAGATATGTTGTTCCACCCTCTATATCCTTTGATGTGGTGGACTGCATGGAATCCAACGTAAGGATGCTCTGATCTTTAGCTGTCGTATTCTGTACGATCGTCTGCGCGATCCTGTGATCGCTCCCTTCGATGGTCATCACTGCATGTAAGGACAACTCATCAACCTTTCCTGCCAAAAAAGTTATCGTCTCAAAGCTTGCCTCTGTTTCCGCCGAGCATCCGGCAAAGGCCGCGTAATAAGACAGCCCGTAATCGTCTGCCAGGTAGCGGAACGGGAACCGGTCTCCAAACAGAAATGTCTTAACAGGAGCGTTTGCTACAGCATCGCTGTACTGCCTGTCAAGGTCACTTAGCTTTTGTATATATGCGTCACTGTTGGACTTATAAGCCTGAGCATTAACCGCATCAATTCTCTGAAGCTCTTTTGAAATGCTCTCAGTCAGGACTGCTGCGTTTTTAAGAGACAGCCAGACGTGCTCATCGGCGCCCTCTTCTTCATGCTCGTGCTCGTGTTCATGTTCACTTTCCTGCATACCCTCAACTATTTCTTCCTTCTTTGCGGAATCTCCAAGGACTGCAAGAAGGTTGATCACGGCCATATCTTTATTTGCCGCTTCCTCAAGGACATCCTCTATCCATTCATCGGATTCACCGCCCACATATATGAACATATCACATGTTGATATCTTCAGGATATCGTCTGCCGCAGGCTGATAACTGTGAAGATCAACACCGTTGTCAAGCAGCATGGTAACCTCTGCATTTGCCGGATTATCTCCCAGTACATTCATTACCCAGTCATACACGGGAAATATGGTAGTCACGATCTGAAGCTTATCCTGACCTGATGCCGTAGCTGCAGCATTTACCGATCCGCAGGCCGAAAGACAGCTCAACATCATAGCGGCGGCCACAAGAAAAGAAATATATTTTTTCACCTTTATTACCTCCGTATTCTATTTTTTGCGTACAAAAATATAAGGCTGATCATTTCATAATGGCAAAATATGCCTGCACGCAGTATTTTCAGTTATTAAGGCGAACCTTTGCTGAGACCGGCGTATCCCGTTTGAGTTGAGGTACATCGAAAGATATGAACCGTAACGCGATGAAAACAGGCATGACTATAGCTGACACGGCTGCAATGCCGCCTGTACTCCGAATGCTGTTCTCACACTGCCGAATGCAGGCACATATCGGACAATCCGCTTCCTTACAGTCATGATCGGCATGCGCAGAGATAAAGAAGGAAGAAAAAAGCATGACAATAAGCATCATGCCTGCCAGGATGCCCGATGATATCTTTATTCCGCCTGTTTTATAATAATTCCTCATGCATCATTTCCGGCTGCGCAAGCTGCCGGTGTACCGTTGATTGTCCGGTGACTGCCTACTGCTCAATATGAGAATCGTTCCTAATTATAGTAAATAGATATTTGTCCGTCAAGTAATTTGGGAATGATTTCAGGATCAATGGTTAAACCCTGTAACAGTTCACCCGCAGGTGAACTGTTACGATCATTTCAGATTCTCCCTATAAAAACTTTCCAGCTTGTCAAACGGGATATAATCCTTATCACCGCCGTCATAAAGATCTGTATGTACGGCATCGGGAATGATCATAAGCTCTTTATTATCGGCATACTTACTGTCCCGGATCATGGCTGCATAGGCATCCTTTGAGAAATAGCAGGAATGCGCTTTCTCACCATGGATCAGAAGAACTGCACTTCTTATCTCGCTGCTGTATTTAAGAATAGGCTGATTCACGAAGGACTCACAGCCTATTACGTTCCAGCCTCCGTTGGAGTTAAGGCTTCTTGCATGATATCCACGGTCTGTCTTGTAATAACTGTGATAATCCTTTACAAAGAAAGGGGCGTCCTCAGGGAGCGGATCGACAACTCCTCCTCCGGGTTTATACTCACCGTTTTTAAGATCCTCAAGCCTCTGTGCGCACATTGCTTTCTTTTTCTCATAACGGGCTTCTTCATTATCTTCACTGTCAAAATATCCGTTGGCATTTACTCTGGTCATATCATACATTGTAGATGCCACTGTCGCCTTTACTCTCGTATCAAGCGCAGCTGTATTGATCGCCATTCCGCCCCAGCCGCAGATCCCGAGGATACCTATCCTGTCCGGATCGGCCTTGTCACACATGGAAAGGAAGTCCACAGCCGCCATGAAGTCCTCGGTATTTATATCAGGTGAGGCCATATATCTTACGTTTCCGCCGCTTTCTCCTGTAAAAGAGGGATCGAATGCTATCGTAAGAAATCCCCTCTCTGCCATTGTCTGTGCATAAAGTCCAGCGCACTGCTCCTTGACTGCGCCAAATGGTCCGCACACGGCGATCGCGGCAAGCTTTCCCTCCTTATCCTTTGGAGCATACATATCTGCCGCAAGCGTAATGCCGTATCTGTTTACAAAGGTCACCTTGCAGTGATCGACCTTATCACTCCTGGGAAAGGTCTTATCCCATTCAGTTACCAGTGACAGTTCTTCTTTTTTGATCATGATGTGGTTCCTCCATCTTTTGAAATATTTATTTTTCTGTTTCCTTTTGTACCTGCCGTATCAGGTAGTCCATCAGGTCAACCCTTCTCTGGCTGTTATGCATCTCCTCCACAAGATCACATCTGCATTTACGGAGATGCCTGACAAGGGCATCCGCTTCCTTTGCCTCATAGAGAGCCGCTGCTCTCGTAATGCCCTCTGCGGAGCATCCGGTGTCTGTAAGGTTGTCGATCAGTGTTTTTATCTCCATATATCCTGCCTCGCAGGCTTATTGTAACCGCTTGACGTTTTCCCCGCTAATGAATATAATGAATATCATGATATTCCAAATTGGAATTTCACGAAGCCCTGAACACTACATTCGGATTTATGATATGGAGATCAAAAGCCTGCGATATTTTCTTGCGGTTGCGAGAGAAGAAAATATGACAAGGGCTGCGGACATACTTCATGTCACGCAGCCTACACTGTCAAAAGCATTAAAATCACTTGAAGATGAATTGGGCAAAAAGCTGTTCACACGCCACAGCTTCAGCATATCCCTGACCGATGAGGGTATGCTCCTTCGCGACCGTGCGGAAGACCTTATCGCCATGGCTGACCGGATAGAGCGGGAATTCATCACCCTTGACGATATCACCGGTGGAGATATCTATTTCGGTCTGGCAGAAAGCTATCAGATACGACACCTTGCAAAGGAGATCCATAAATTAAAAAAACGGTATCCCGGATTTACCTATCATATAACCAGCGGAGACACGGAACAGGTAACGGAAAAGCTTGATAAAGGATTACTTGATTTTTCGGTTCTGTGCGAGAAGCCAAACGCAGCTAAATATGATTATATAAAATTTCCGGAGGCCGACCTTTGGGGGGCTGTTATGCCTGCGGACCATCCGCTTGCCGCAAAGAAGGCTGTCAGGGCAAAGGACCTGATCGGTCAGCCCCTGTTCTGCTCTGAGCAAAGCTGGAACAATGAGATCCCCAACTGGGCAGGGGATCTGTTTGAAAGCCTTCATCTGGAAGGTTCCTTCCGTCTGTCCTATAACGGCTCAATGTTTGCAAAAGAGGGACTTGGGATCCTTCTTACCTTCAAACACCTGATTGACTGTTCCGAAGAAAGCAGGCTTGTTTTCAGGCCATTATCTCCCAGACAGACATCGGAATTGTATCTGATATGGAATAAATACCCGTCGTTTACTCCGATCGCAGAAAAATTTCTTGCTCAGATACGCGAATCATTCGGTTCTATAGTGAACGACAAAAATAATTTGTCGTTCACTATAAAGCCTCCGGCACAGATGAGCCATTCCGCTTTCTGGTAAAGCGGCTGTTCACCTCTGTTAAAAACGGCCTGCCCCAGTAAAAGATTCAGGAATCATATGAACCTTGCCGTGATGCTGTCCTTGCATTTCCTTACCTCTTCAGGTGAACCGCAGGCTATGATCCTGCCGCCTTCTTCGCCTCCTCCGGGTCCCATGTCGATGATGTAATCCGCATTTCTTATCACGTCAAGATCATGCTCGATGACGATGACCGTGGCTCCATGTTCGATCAGTGTGCGGAATACCTTCAGCAGTGTTTCCACGTCCTTCGGATGAAGTCCGATCGTTGGTTCGTCAAAAACAAAAACAGAATCGTCCTGCGCTCTTCCCATTTCCGATGCCAGCTTAAGCCGCTGTGCTTCACCTCCGGAAAGGCCCGGGGTCTCCTCACCAAGGGTAAGGTAACCCAATCCGAGATCACGCAGGGTTTCAAGCTTTGGTCTGACAGTCTTCATATCCTTACAGAATTCCAGGGCCGTATTTACGTCCATTGCCATGATCTCGGGAAGAGTCCTTTCCAAGCCCGCTTTGTTCTTATACCGTACCCTCTTTGCGTCTTTGGAATATCTGGCTCCCCTGCATTCAGGGCAGGGTACGTCAACGTCGGGAAGGAACTGTACGTCAAGGGATATCTCTCCCGTTCCGTCACAGACCGGACACCTAAGGGCTCCCGTATTATACGAAAAATCCCCGGCCTTGTATCCGTATTCCTTTGAATCCCTCGTCCTTGCGAATATCTTTCTGAGCTCATCATGCACGCCTGCGTAGGTTGCCACCGTTGAACGGACATTTATCCCTATAGGCGTGGCATCGATCAGCTTTACATGCTTTATTCCTTCTGCCTCGATCCTTTTTATGTGTTCCGGGAGCTTCTTATCATTGCATACCGCGTCGAGTGCCGGTATGAGGCTTTCCAATATCAGAGTTGTCTTTCCCGAGCCCGAGACCCCCGTGATGACATTGAGCCTTTTCCTCGGGATCTTTACCGACAGAGGCTTTACAGTATGGATCCGGTCCGTCTCCATAAGGATGGTGCCATCGGAAAATGCCTCCCGGCGTGCTGTACGATCATCTTCCGTACAGTGATCTGACAGATATTTTCCGATAACGGACGCTTTGTTCTTCTCAATGTCCTGTATGGTTCCCTCAGCGATCACCCTTCCGCCTTTTGCCCCGGCTTCAGGGCCCATCTCTATCAGCCAGTCAGACTCCTTCAGGATCTGTGTATCATGATCAACAAGAAGTACGGAATTCCCGTCCTTTACCAGATCATGCATGACTCCGTTAAGCCCGACGATATTGGCCGGATGCAGCCCGATGGAGGGCTCATCCAGTACATACAGCACTCCCGTCGTCCGGTTTCTTACGGCGCGGGCAAGCTGCATTCTCTGGCGCTCCCCTGTGGACAGGGTAGAGGACGCTCTGTCCAGGGTAAGATAGGAAAGTCCCAACTCCATAAGCCTTGCTGCCACCTCGAGGTAGGATTCGCAGATGCTCTGCGCCATGGGGCGCATTTCTTCCGGCAGTGATGCCGGCACTTTTTTCACCCATTCCATGGATTCCTTAAGCGTCATCTCACAAGCTTCTGCAAGGGAGATGCCCATGAGTCTGGGAGCTCTTGCCTCTTCCGACAGCCTGGTACCCTTACATTCGGGACAGGTCTCTTCCCGGAGGAATTTTTCGACCCTCTTCATTCCCTTCTCGTCCTTTACCTTATTTAAGGCGTTAAGTACTGTGGCAGTTGCGCTGTAATATGTAAAATCCATTTCTCCTGCCGTAGCTGTATCCGCTTTTTTCGGTCGGTAAAAGATGTGCTTTTTCTCCATCGGCCCGTCATAGACGATTTCCTTTTCCTTTTCGGTCAGCTCCTTAAATGGCACGTCGGTCCTGACACCCATGGCACGGCATACATCCGTCATGAGTGACCACATCAGGGAATTCCATGGCGCGACCGCTCCGTCATCGATGGTGAGGTTTTCATCCGGGACAAGCGTACTCCTGTCAACTGTTCTGACAGTACCGGTTCCGCCGCAGCATTTACAGGCTCCCTGCGAGTTGAACGCAAGCTCCTCGGCTCCGGGCCCGTAAAAATGTTCACCGCACTCCGGGCAGACGATCTCCTGCATTCCCGCGACCTGAAATCCGGGCTTCACATAATGGCCGTTAGGGCACCGGTGTGATGAAAGCCTTGAAAACATGAGCCTGAGGCTGTTGAGAAGCTCAGTACCCGTACCGAATGTCGATCGTATTCCGGGAACTCCTGGTCTCTGGTGCAGGGCAAGAGCTGCCGGCACGTAAAGGACCTCGTCCACGTCAGCTCTTGCCGCCTGGGTCATCCGCCTTCTCGTATAAGTGGATAAGGATTCCAGATACCTCCTTGACCCCTCCGCATATATGACGCCCAGCGCAAGGGACGATTTTCCCGAGCCGGATACTCCGGCAATCCCGGTAATGCCGTGTAAAGGGATGTCCACGTCTATATTTTTCAGGTTATGAACCCTGGCCCCTCTTACTTCTATACTTCCGGGCTGTTCGTACTTATCCATGATCAACTTTTGTCCTGTCTTTATTATCTGTCGTATCATGCCCCGGGAGGCTTTTTCCGGCCCGGCGGCTTCAGTCATATTTACCCGCGGGTATAGCCCCATTCACCGCCCACCATGGTGCCAAGCACGGGGGCATTCTGAATATGCTCCGGGTCGCAGGCGGTAATGTCTGTTCCGAGTACGACCAGATCCGCTTCCTTGCTGGCGGAGAATGCCCTTCTGCATACCGATCAGCGGATATGCCGGGTCAGTAACGGGATAGCCACTGGCGGAGGTAACAACAACGCCCGCATCGAAGAAGGACTTCATCGGAAGCTGATGCTCGGCGCGTTCCTCTCCAAGAACAGCTGCCAACATACCGAAATAATCAGGCCCCATATCGAACCAGTGCGGATCAGTCGAAGCCACAATGCCCAGCTTTGCCATGCGGGGGATATCCGCCCGGTCAACTACCTGCAGATGCGTAATGGCATCCCGGAAATCATGGGGTCCCGTCTGCTTAAGCGCCTTCTCCGCCGCATCGAGCGTCATGGCCAGCGCACCATCTCCGATCGCATATGATGAGTGCAGTGCAGTACAGGATACTTCCCCTGAGCTTTAAATATAGTATTCCGAAATGCTCTGATTTTCAAGAGCTCTTACTGTATCTGCCAAAAGATTCTTGAGACGCAATACTTCGGAATATCAATGCCTCAGAATACCCATAGGCATACCGGAACAGGATATTCCTTTCCTGTCACCAATACTCATACCTTCTCTGTTCATCAATACCGTGTATCCGGTTCATCTCATCTTCCGACAGCTCGAAGTCAAAGATATCATAGTTCTCCGCGATGTGGTCCGGGTTGCCCGATCCCGGGATCGCAATATACCCGTCCTGCAGATGCCAGCGGAGAATGATCTGGGCCGCGGTCTTTCCATGTGCTCCCGCAAGCTCCCGGATCACAGCATTCTCAAAGCTTTCCTGCGTATGCCCCCGTCCGCCAAACGGATACCAGGATTCCATTACGATCCCATACTGCTTCACGTAATCACGCAGCTCTGCGTTCTGATAGTAAATATGATTCTCGTTCTGGATCACCGCCGGTGTGATCTTTGCAAAAGAGAGCACCTCATCTACCTGAGCCTTTGTGTAATAGTTGGAAATGCCAATGGAATGAAGCTTTCCACTCTCCACGGCCTCTTCCATTGCCTTATAAACACCGGCGTCATCCGCACCCGGCTGATGGATAAGCATAAGATCGATATAATCCACGCCAAGGTCCGACAGGGACTCGTCGATTACTTCTGCCGCACGGTCATGATCGCCCCCGTAGATCTTGCTGGTAATAAAGACCTCCTCTCTTGTGACGATCCTCTCGTCGATCGCGCGGGCCAGTCCTTTTCCCACCCCGGTCTCGTTCTGATAATACCGGGCGGTATCAATGAGGCGCATGCCGGATTTAAGCGCATAATATGTGGAATCCTCAGCCTCTTCATCAGAAAGAGTCCAGGTGCCTGTACCAATGATGGGCATCTCCCAGCCACTGTTCAAGAGAACTTTCTCCGCCTTAAAATCAAATTCCCCAATAACTCCATCGGCAGATGCCGGCCCGGCCTCTTCGGAGGTGTCCGGCTTTGCTTCATCCTGATCAGCATTTGTCACGACCTCCCCGGTCCAGTCGATAATACCGCCGAACTCATAAACGTTCGTATAACCCATATCAAACAGCTTCTGTGCCGCCTGCTTGCTGCGGTTGCCGCTGCGGCAGTACACCAGGATGACCTGATCTTTATCCGGAAGCTCTTTTGGAGGCTTTGATCCGATATTTTCATTCGGAATGCAGATGGCCCCCGGGATGTGTCCGGCCGAAAATTCATCCGGCCTCCTGACGTCGACGATGACATGCCCGTCGTCCTGCTCCATCATATCCCTTGCTTCATCCTGCGAGATCTGCGTATAACTGCGGTCCATATCCCCGCCTTCCATGACCCGGCCGCCGGCGGAACAGGCCGTGAGCAGGAGAAGAACCGCTGACATTATGATAAAAATGCTCTTTCTCATTTCCGGACCCTCATACATATAATAGTGCGGCATTCGCCTTCAACTTCTTTAATACAGTTCCTTTAATACCAGCACGGTGATCCCGGGATTGTCACCGGGAATTATCCTCTTTACCCTGGGCTCGTATCCGTACCAGTCGTAGATCATGGACCGAAGGCTGGTGCCTCTGTTATATCCATGGATCAGCTGCAGCTGGTAGGTCGAAGGCCCTGCGGAAGCAATGGCCTTATCGATCACCTTCATCGCTTCCTCCTGCCTCAGGCCGTGCAGGTCGATCTTTACAAACGCTTCGCTCAAATCCATTCACCTCCGCATCCATAACTCCTGTCAGTACGGAATCCATCTGTGCGACCGGCACTGCATCAGGTGCTTTTTGATTATTGACCATTTTATTATACACGTTATCCTGACATCATGCGAGCATCAAATGCAGGAGGAACCATCATGAAGAAAGCGGTGAGCAGCTGATATTATGTATAAATATTAAATCTTAAAGGATCAACACGCCTTTTGGATGTTGGAGGTTTTTGGTAAATTTATAGAAAATTGCAATTTTTTTTGAGACTACTCTTCTAAGGTTGGCGATACTATTAATGCGACCCTCGTTCCTAGCAATGCTGATAGCGTAGGTTTGACCTATAAGTGGGAAGCTCTGGCGACCGCGACAGCTGAGACAGGTAGCGCTCTTGGAACAACCAACAGCATCATGGTAAGCGCTAATGAAGTAGGCAAGTTTATTAAGCTTACGGTTACCGATGCTGAAGGCAAGACCTATACAGCTACCACAACATCTGCTGTTGTTGAGAACAATACCGCTTCAGTAACAGTATCGATTGTTCAAGGCGCCCAAGCTGATGGGACAGGTATTGTAGGTAATACTCTTCATCTTAGCTATGGATCAGGCTTAGGGGTTCCCGAACTGATCACATGGTATTATAATGATACCGTTGCTCAGAGTGAACGCGCAGATGGCTCTGGTATCACTGGAATGCTTGACCTTGCCACAGGCGGCACGATATTGAAAGATGGTAAATATTATGCAGTTATAACCAACAAGAACGGAGAGACATTTACTTCTAACACCATTGAGCTTGTTTATGAAGAGCAGCCTATAGAGATTTCAAGCGCTGTATATTCGGATGATTATAAGACAGCTGCGAATATGG
>ODAJ011892526.1_pt1 | contig 11793 bp, 7 predicted proteins | sample 1539241 | NCBI WGS metagenome assembly ODAJ01 (sample SAMN02144231, study PRJEB22623) | gut metagenome | biome: sheep rumen | host: Ovis aries | place: New Zealand | reverse complement strand
CTCTTTCCCCGCCACGAGTTGATGGAGGTTGCCGAGGCTGTCAAGGTGCTCTTCGACGAACTCATCCAGAAGAGTGAGCAGTACAAAAACGTCTTGATGCCGGGCTACACCCACCTGCAGGTCGCCATGCCTTCCTCGTTCGGACTGTGGTTTGGTGCTTATGCCGAATCGCTCTGCGACGACATGCTGTTCTTGCAGGCAGCCTATAAGATGACTAACCGCAACCCGTTGGGCTCTGCTGCCGGCTATGGCTCTTCGTTCCCGCTGAACCGCCAGATGACAACCGACCTGCTGGGCTTCGACTCGATGAACTATAATGTCGTCTATGCACAGATGGGACGTGGCAAGACGGAGCGCAACGTGGGTTTCGCACTGGCTACCATTGCCGGTACACTGGCTAAGATGGCTTTCGATGCTTGCCTGTTCAACTCGCAGAACTTCTCGTTTGTCAAGTTGCCCAAGGAGTGCACAACGGGTTCGAGCATCATGCCGCATAAGAAGAACCCTGATGTCTTTGAACTGATTCGTGCCAAGTGCAACAAGATACAGGCGCTGCCCCAGCAGGTGACGCTCATCATGAACAACCTGCCCGTAGGTTATTTCCGCGACTTGCAGATTATCAAAGAGGTGTTCCTGCCAGCCTTTGACGAACTGAAAGACTGTCTGCAGATGGCGGCCTATATCATTAATAAGATAGAGGTACGCGAGGACATCCTCGATAATCCCATGTACGACCCGATGTTCTCCGTAGAGGAGGTAAACCGACTGGCTGCTGAAGGTATGCCCTTCCGCGATGCCTACAAGAAGGTAGGTCTTGACATCGAGGCTGGCACGTTCCGCCCCAACAAGGATATTCATCATACCCATGAGGGGTCTATTGGCAATCTGTGTAACGACCGAATTGCTGAACTGATGCAACAGACCTTTGACGGTTTTGGCTTTGAACGCATAGTCGCTGCAGAAAAACGATTGTCAGAATGAGACTGCTGGCTGTTGGCTGTTTGTTCCTCTCTGTTGTCTGCCTCTTGACAAGTTGCAAGGCTGATGATGAGTATTCGAAACATCCTTGTCGCTTCTTGTATGACAACATGATTCACAACGATGCGACGTTAGCGTCGGCAATGGATGCTAATTCGCGTGGTGTGTTCTGTTTGATTTCTGAAAATACAAGGGCTGGCGTGCGCTATCTGGTTTTTGAGAATAGTGCTGGTATGACATCGCAGCAGGTGGAGACGGCTCAGGAGGTTGAGGCTAAATTCATCTTGGGATTGAATAATGGTATCATTGTTGGTTTCCAGACACTGAATACGGATGGTGGCAGTGGCGGTTTTGTGGCTTACGATGTGCAGTGCCCTAACTGTGTGAACCGTGGACACAACACTGTCAATCCCAGCTATCGCATCACAATGGAAAATAGTGGCATCGCTACTTGTGGCAAGTGCGGAAAGAAGTACGACATGAACAATGGCGGCATTGTTCTTAATGGCGAGGAGGGGGACAGTGGTCTTGACAAATATGTCGCCTCTACAACGGGTCCGTTTGGTGTCGTAAGTGTGGTAAGACGATAAAAAAGTGCTTCTGATAGAAATTTTTCACTTTTCGTTATCCACTTTTCATTTTTTTTCGTAACTTTGCACCCGCTAATGGCTGCCGCGATGGTGGAATGGTAGACACGAGGGACTTAAAATCCCTTGGCCATAACGGCTGTGCGGGTTCGAGTCCCGCTCGCGGCACATCCCCAAACCGACTAACTAACACATGCTATGAGAATCAACTTATTACGACTGACGCTGTTATTGTTTTGCCCTTTTGTTACGTTGATGGCGCAAGACAATGTAAACATGAAATTTGGTAAACCAACTAAGGAAGAGATGCAGATGACGGTGTACGATGCAGAACCGGAGGCTGATGCTGTCGTACTCTGCCGGTTGACTGATGTGGAGTATGCCGTACAGAATAGCGGCTATCTGGCTGACTACCATGAGAAGTTCCGCATCAAGGTGCTCAAACCCAGCGGTGCTCGCTTTGCCAAAGTTGTTATTCCTTACCAAGTAGCTTTGTCTGTCAATAATAATATCAGCGGACTGACCATTAATGGAAAGAGTCTTCCCCAACCTGGTGGCAGTTCAGATTCTTATTTTGAGGGTGAGGGCGTCTCTCTGACGGAAGATATCTTTGCCACTGAGGGAGATGAAAGTGTTGAGAGTCTGAAAGCTACCGCTTTCAATATGGAAGGTGGTAAAGTGGTGAAAACATCCTTGAAGAAGAGCGATATTGTTAAGAAGAAAATTGACGAACATAACCAGCAGATAGAGTTCACCATCCCTAACGTAAAGGAGGGTACGGTGATAGAATACGAGTATACCATCCATAGCCAGCTGTTTTGGTTGCTGCACGACTGGTATGCCCAGTGTGAGATTCCTGTTGTGTATGCTAAGTTGGATATGAATATCCCCAGCTATCTGATTTTCAATATTGAGGACCATGGTATTCAGCGTCTGACCTATACCTGTACGGCAGGCTCTATGAATTTTAAGTTGGTGAGTGACCCGCTTGCCAGGCAGTCGAAGGTGATGACCAACCACTATGTCTATATTGGCCGTAATCTGATGGGTGTGTCTAAAGATGACTATGTATGGAATGCCCAAGACTACTGTGCCGGTATTACTGCTGAATTGAAGCAGTACCGTTTGCCGGGTATGGCGCAGATGGACTATGCACGGACGTGGGAACAGATTGACGAGATGATTCTTAATTCAGAAGATTTGGGTATGCATCTTAACGACCGCAGTCCGCTGGCACAGGAGCTGAAGGATGCAAAGATCGGGGAAATAGCCGATCTGCGTGAACGTGCAAAGGCTGTATTCAACTTGGTAATGAGTAAGGTGGCATGGAACGGGAAATACGAAATCAGTCCGGCCTTGACAAGTGAAACACTGCAGAAGCAGGGCGGTTCGAATGCGGATATTAATCTGCTGCTTATCCAGTCACTCCATGAGGTAGGATTGACAGCAGCTCCTGTTATGCTTAGGACACGCGACCAGGGCTTGTTGCCTTATAACTTCCCTGCTCTGCATAAGATGTCGACTTTTGTCGTTGCTGTCGTCATGCCAGCAGGGCCCAATGTCTATCTTGATGCTTCGTCGAAGAATGGCTATCTGAACGTACTTGCTGAGCCGCTGTTGGTGGAGAGAGCCCGACTGATACAGAAAAAAGGTAAGAGTGCATGGGTGAACCTGCAGAAGATGGTCAAGTCGCAGAAGAGTACCATTATAGATGCCAAACTGGCTACAGACGGTACGTTGGCAGGTACGCAGACTACGCGCTATGAAGGACTGGCTGCGATGAACTATCGCAATGCTAAGGGAATTACGGACTTTGCGCCAGATGCTACTGAGGAAACGACATTTACACGCAAGGGTACGGTGGAAGGCAACACCATCCGTATTTGTCCTTTCCCCACAATCATTGCTGCCAATCCTTTTACTGCTCCTGAGCGTAAAATACCGGTGGAGTTCCGTAGTCAGGGCTCCCATCGTGTGGTTGTTAATATCGCCTTGCCAGAAGGCTATGTTGTTGACGGAGAACAGCGCAATACGACAATCATCACTAATGATAAGGGCTTGGAAGGGCGCATCCAGACTACAACAGGCGATGGCAAAGTGCAGTTGAGCTGTCGCTTTAACATTAACAAGGTTGTTCATTCGGAGGCCAGCTATGCCGACCTGCATCAGATATTCGATGCTGTCATGAAGTATACTACCGAAGAACTGGTTGTTAAAAAGCAGTGAGAAAGGTCTGACGAGCAAATGAAAGAGAGCGCTAACTACTGAGATGTTGTTAGCGCTCTCTTTGTGTCGACACTTGGACTCGAACCAAGGACCCCCACCATGTCAAGGTGATACTCTAACCAGCTGAGCTATGCCGACAATTGTTTTGATTGCGGGTGCAAAGGTACATATTATTTCCGAAATAAAAGAAGAAAAGAATAAAAAAATAAGAAATACTACCTTTAATAAAATATAAAAAAGGTAGCTTTTCATCGTAATAACGAATATTATGAGTATCTTTGCAGATTAGAATAATGTATAATAGCTATTGATACAAATATGAAAACAAAGAACATTCTGATGGTGTCACTGATGGCGGTTGCCATGTTGACATCGTGCTCAGGAAAACTGGGCCAACTCTCAAGTGATTATTTCAAGGTGAATCCTAATCCACTGGTGGCTGATGGCGGTCAGGTGGATGCTACCATTAATGGTGTGTTTCCTGAGAAATACATGAAAAAGAAGGCTGTTGTTACGGTGACCCCTGAACTGCGCTTCATGAAGAATGGCGTAGAGCAGAAAGTACAGGGTCGTCCTGCTACCTTCCAGGGTGAGAAGGTGCTGGGCAACGACCAGACCATTAGCTATCAGCTGGGCGGTCACTATACAATGAAGACCAGCTTCCCTTATGAGGCTGCTATGCAGAAGAGCGAGCTGTTCCTGACTTTCGATGCTAAGTTGGGTAAGAAACAGGTCGATGTTCCTGCTATAAAGGTTGCTGATGGCGTTATTGCTACCAGTGAGCTGTATCATCGTACGCTGTCATCTGCTCAACCCTGTGTTGCTCCTGATGCTTTCCAGCGTGTTGTTGAACAGAAGCAGGAGGCTAATATTAAGTTCCTCATCCAGCAGGCTGAACTGCGCAAGAGTGAACTGCAGAACAATACAGTGCAGGAGTTTGTCAATCTGCTGAAGCGCATCAGTAGTGACCGCGAAAACCTGATGCTTTCTGGTGTTGAGGTTTCTGCCTATGCCTCTCCTGATGGTGGCTTTGCCCTGAATGAGAAGTTGGCCAACAAGCGTCAGACAAATACTGAGGAGTACGTCAAGAAGCAGATGAAGCAGGCCAATATGGAAGGCGATGTGGAGGCAAACTACACCGCTCAGGACTGGGAAGGTTTCCAGCAGTTGGTACAGGCCAGCGATATCCAGGACAAGGAGGTTATTCTGCGTGTTCTTTCTATGTACAAGGATCCTCAGGAGCGTGAGCAGCAGATTAAGAACATGAGCCATGGTTTCCGTGAATTGGCTGATGGCATTCTGCCTGAGCTACGCCGTGCCCGTCTGACAATCAACTACGAGACACTGGGCCGTGATGACGAAACCATTTTCAACCAGTATAAGAGTGACGCTTCTAAGTTGTCTGTTGAGGAGCTGATCTATGCTGCCTCTATTGCAGAGACTCCCGCTGAACAGGAGAACATTCTGAAGACTACGGTTCGTCTCTATCCGAAGGATGCCCGTGCCTATAACAACCTGGCTGCACTTGCCTATAGCAAGGGTAACTACGATGAGGCTCAGCGCTATCTGGCACAGGCTGCCGGCACAGGTGCTGCTTGCGCAGAGACCAAGGCCAACCAGGGTCTGCTGGCTCTGCAGAATGGCGATGTCAAGGCCGCTGAGAACTATATCGGTCAGGCAGGCAATGCCAATGGACTGGCAGAGACACTGGGTAACCTGCATCTGGCACAGGGCAACTATGCACTGGCTGAGCAGGACTTCAATGGCGTGAACTCTAACAGTGCTGCACTGGCGCAGATTCTGAATAAGAACTATGCCAAGGCTGCCCAGACCTTGAAAAATGTTAAGAACGCTGATGGTATGACAGACTACCTGCAGGCTATCGTCAATGCCCGTCAGGGTAATGCTGATGCTGCTCAGTCGTTCCTGCGTTCTGCTATCCAGAAGGATGCTTCGCTGAAGGCTTACGCTGATAATGACCTTGAATTTAAGAAGTAAGCATTGAGAAACATTGCTTATATATTACTTGCACTGTTGATGGTGGCATGCGGTACTGAGAGCGGCAAGTTCCGTCTCGAAGGCCGCCTGCGCAACATCAATCAGGGCGAGTTTTGGGTGTATAGCCTTGATGGTGGAATGGTGGGCATTGACACCATTCCTGTGCGTAATGGCCGTTTCTCCTATGAGATGGAACTGTATGACCGTACCACGCTTATGCTGGTGTTCCCAAACTATTCTGAACAGCCGGTTTTTGCCAAGTCGGGCGCTACAGTGTCTATCAAGGGCGATGCTACGCACATGAAAGAGATGATTATCGAGGGTACATCAGACAACGAGGATATGACGATGTTGCGTATGGAACTGAACGACCTTACGCCTCCCGATATTCCGAATGCTGTCAGCCAGTTTATCAAGGACAATCGTGACTCACCCGTCAGTGCCTATCTGGTGCAGCGCTATTTTATCTATTGCGCTGAGCCAAACTACCGCGAAGCTCGTGTGCTTACGGAGATGATGCTTCAGGAGGATCCTGAGAATGGACAACTGCTGAGGTTGAGAAAGCTGCTGAAGGGACTGGAGAATAGTGGTCTTCATGCTCTGCTGCCTAAGTTCTCTGCTGTCGACCTTGATGGCAAAAAGGTGACGGAGAAGACGCTGAAAGGAAAAGTAAGCGTTGTGACGACATGGGCTACATGGAGTTACAACAGCACCGCTTTGCAGCAGCGTCTGAAACAACTGAAACAGAAATATGGTGACAAGTTAGCGGTAGTTAGCATCTGCTTGGATGCTGACCCCAATGCCTGTCGTCGAGCCGTAGCTCGTGATTCGCTGAAGTGGCCGACGGTCTGTGATGGACGTATGTGGGAAACTCCCTTGTTGCAGAAATTCGGCTTGGCAGATGTTCCAGGTAATGTATTGGCCGACGCAAAGGGTAAGGTCTTGGCACGAAACCTTACTGTCAAACAGTTGGAAGACCGCATCAATAGAATACTGAAATAAGAATCCTCGAAAATGAAAAAAGCACTACTGTTAACACTAAAAATCCTCGGAGGTCTGCTGGCTGTCTTGATTATCTTAGCTGGTAGTGTCTTTGCTATATTCCATATCGATGCTGTCCAAGACCGGTTGACAGCCAATGCGACACAGATGCTTAGCGACTATCTGCAGACTACTGTGCGCATTGAGAAAGCCAGCGTTAGTTTTATTGATCAAGGAGTGCGCCTTTATGGGGTTGAGATAGATGACCAACAACAGCGGAAGATGTTTCAGATGCGTGAGTTGGGCGTTGACTTGAAGATTCTCCCGCTCTTACACCACGAGGTGAACATTTCGAAAGCTAAGATTCGTGGTTTGGAGGCTCGTTTGTATAAACCTGCCAGTGACAGCGACTCAGTAGCTAACTTCCAGTTTGTCCTCGATGCTTTCAAGAGCAAGAAGAAGCCGCAGGCAGACTCTGTTGCTGTCGACACCACGCAGGTGAAGAAGAAACCGATGACCATTGATGTCAAGAAACTGGCGCTGGAGGATATCCAAGTCAGTTATAATGATTCTATGAAGGCTCAGTTAGGTTCCCTTCACTACAAGAAGAATCGCAAGGAACAACATTTTGTAGAGGTGCGCAACCTGAAGACCTCATTTGTGAGGAAGACCAAGAAAGGGCCCGTTGACAACCGCCTGTCGATAGGTATGCTGGATGCTGCCGGCAAGGGCACCCAATACCAGTTGACCATTGACAATTTCTGCTATCAGACAGACAACCATAAGCCTCGCAAGAATACCAACAAACCCAAGCGTGGCGCTTTTGACGTGGGACACTTCGATGTACTTGCCAAACTCGACATCCAGGTAGATACGGTGGGTAAAGACACCTTGGTGGCACGTGTCACAAGTGGCGTGGCTGAAGACCGTGGCTCAGGGCTTCTCATCAAAGAGCTGCTGCTGAAGCTCCATGCCAACAAGCGTATGGCGCATCTGAGTGACGTCTCCATCAAATTGCCCAATACGTCGCTGGCTTTTGCCGGTGCCGACATCCAACTGCCCAGTAAGAAAGAGAAACGGCCGTTAGCCTTCTCAACGTCTCAGATTAAAGGCAGGGTGGTGCTGAAGGATATCGCCCAGACCTTTGCTCCCGTGCTGAAGAAATTCTCGCTGCCTCTCCACTTGCAGACGCAGATGAGTGGTACCGATAATGAGTTGCGCTTCCGTAACGTGTCGGTCAGCACTACCGACAAGAAACTGACCATCGCTGCAACAGGACGCATCAGCAACCTGAAAGATAAGTACGCCCTGCGTGTTCATTTTGATGTACACAAGTTGCTGACGGAAGGTGTCTATGCCGAACATGTCATCAACCAGTTTGACGTCAAGAAGTTCATGATGAAACAGTTGCATGCCTTGGGGCGCTTCACCTATCAGGGTCATTTTGATGTGTTGTGGAAGAAAGAGCAGTTTGCCGGCGTATTGAATACGGTACCTGGTAAGCTGAATGTCCAACTGACGCTCGACGAATTGAGCAAATACGTCTTTGGCTCCGTGCGCACAGACTCCTTTGAGTTGGGCAAGGCTATGGATATGCCCGATTTGGGAAAGATAGCCTGTAAGGCTGACTTCAAGTTCGACATCTCGAAGCCCCGTACTGCTCAGATGCGTAAAGTAAAGGGCGGTAAACTGCCCATTGGTAGTGTACAGGCTGATGTTCAGGAAGGGAGCTTTAAGAAGATTAAGTTGCGCAACATCGTTGCCGAATTGGAGAGCGACGGTGCTGTGGCAACGGGTAATATTACCGTTAAGGGCAAGCGCGTCGATGTGCTGTGCGGCTTCTCATTTACCAATACCAACGAGATGAAGAAGACCAAGATCAAACCTGGCATCCGCTTCCATAAGATGTCTGACGAGGACAAGGCGGCACGCGACGAACGACGTGCTGCTAAGAAGGAGGCCAAGGCGGCTGCTAAGGAGGAACGTCGTGCTGCGCGCGCTGAAGAGAAAGCCCTGAAAGCAGAAGAGAAGGCTGCCCGTAAAGCTGCTAAGGCAGAAGAGAAAGCTGCCCGTAAAGCTGCCCGTGAAGAGGAAAAAGCGGCTCGTAAAGCTGCAAAGGCTGAGGCCAAAGCCGCCCGCAAGGCTGCCAAGGCAGCTGAGAAGGCCGCAAAGGATGTGAAGTGATTCACAATCCGCGCTCTGCCCAGTCGCCACGGTCCAGATTACGGTAGCCGATGGCTTCGGCAATATGCATGGACTCTACCTTTTCTGAGCCGGCCAGGTCGGCAATGGTTCTTGCAACCTTTAATATACGGCTGTAGGCACGGGCAGAGAGTTTCAGCCGCTCCATGGCCATGCGTAGCATCTCCATAGACGCAGCATCGGGTTCAGCAAACTCGTGGAGCATCTTCTCCGTCATCTGTGCGTTGCAGTGAATGCGGCCTCTTCCCCCGCCCTCTCCAAGAGCGAGGGAGCTGAAGCGCTCCGTCTGTATCTGACGGGCCTTGATGACACGTTCGCGAATCGTTTCAGAGGGTTCTCCCGGCTGCATCTGACTAAGTTCAGCAAACGGCACGGCCTGTATCTCGCAGTGGATGTCGATACGGTCGAGTAGGGGACCGCTGATTTTGTTCATGTAGCGCTGTATCTGTCCTGGGGTACAGGCACAGCTGTGTGTGGGGTCGCCATAGTAGCCGCAGGGGCACGGGTTCATACTTGCCACCAGCATGAAAGAACAAGGATATTCTACGCTGTACTTGGCGCGGGCAATAGTAATTTTACGATCTTCCAGCGGTTGGCGCAGCACCTCCAATACGGAGCGCGACAGTTCTGGCATCTCGTCCAGGAAGAGCACACCATTGTGTGCCAACGAAATCTCTCCAGGCTGTGGATTGTTGCCGCCACCCACCAAAGCTACTTGCGAGATGGTGTGGTGGGGTGCACGGAAGGGACGCTGGCTGATAAGACTCGTGCCACGACTAATCTTACCCGCAACACTATGTATCTGGGTTGTCTCTAGACTCTCTGCCAGTGACAGTGGAGGAAGAATGCTTGGCAGACGTTTGGCCAACATCGACTTGCCACTGCCCGGCGGACCAATCATAATTAGGTTGTGGCCACCGGCGGCAGCAACCTCCAAGGCTCGCTTTACACTCTCCTGGCCTTTCACATCAGAGAAGTCAAGGTCGAAATGGTTTTGTTGCTCGTAGAACTCCTTACGTGTGTCGATGACCATCGGTTCGTAGGTCGTTGTACCATTCAAGAAGTGGATAACATCCATCAATGTCTCCATGCCATAGACCTCCAACTGATTGACGACGGCCGCTTCGCGGATGTTCTGCTGGGGAACGATGAGACCCTTGAATTTCTCCTTGCGGGCGCGGATAGCGATAGGCAGTGCACCGCGGATAGGTTGCAGATGACCGTCAAGTCCCAGTTCGCCTACCAGCATGTACTTGTCAAGGTTTCCATCTTCTACCTTTCCATTGGCTGCCAGTATTCCGATAGCCAGCGGTAAGTCATAGCCAGAGCCTTCTTTCTTGATGTCGGCAGGTGACAGGTTGATGGTGATGTCCATGGTTGGCATCTTGAAGCCATTGTTGATGAGGGCAGCCTTGATACGGTCGTAGCTCTCTTTGACGGCAGTGTCTGCCAGTCCCGTCAGGTGGAACTGTACACCACGCGACATGCTGACCTCACAGGTTACGGTGTTGACATCCAAGCCGTTAACGGCAGCGCAATAAGTTTTAACAAGCATGATATGGTTGTGTTTGGTGTTACAAAGGTACATAATATTTATTAATTTTCCATCTTTATTCCTTATTTTATTTGTAACTTTGCAGCAAATTATGAACAATTTGATACGTTTTCTTAAAGATTGGACACTGCCCGTATCTATTACGGTGGGTACGGTGTGCTATCTGACGTTCTACTATGTGCCCCAACTCGATGAACTCGGTACCCAGCTGGCACCCGTGTTTGATGTCATCTTTCCACTATTCGTATTTCTGACTTTGTTGGTCACTTTCTGTAAAGTCGACTTCCACCAGATGCGACCGCACCGTTGGCATACAGGCATCCTCGTTGCTCAGCTGCTATTGATAGCTATCAACATAGCAGTCATTTTGTGGGCAAAACAATCAGAGTCTTCCCTCTTCTTGGAGGGACCGGGGGAGGTTGCACTGCTCTGTGAAGCCATGCTGACGTGTATCATCGGTCCTGCTGCTTCGGCAGCACCTGTGGTCACGGGTAAGTTGGGAGGAAACATCTCGACGATGACTACCTACGTGCTTATCTCGTCGTTGGCCTCAGCACTGCTTATCCCATTGGTGTTCCCTATGTTGGAGCAGACCGTACATGTCGCCTTCTTTGACGCATTCCTGATTATTTTGCAGAAGGTAAGCATCGTTCTCCTGTTGCCATTGGTGCTGGGATGGTTTATTCAGCACTTTGCCAAGCGACTGTGTCAGTGGGTAGTCGGCAAACCCAACCTGAGTTTCTACTGTTGGGCAATCTCGTTGTCTATCACGACGGGTATCACCGTGAAGAATATCGTGCATAGTGAAGCTACGCTGTCACTGTTGCTGGCTATTGCCGCAGCTACCTTCGTGCTGTGTTGGGTACAGTTTGGCATCGGTCGTGTTATTGGTCGCCACTTGGGCGAGGAGGTTAATGCCGGACAGGCACTCTTCCAGAAGAATACGGCACTGAGCATCTGGGTGGCCTATATGTATCTGCATCCCGTCGCTTCCATTGGTGCCGGCTGCTATGTGTTGTGGCAGAACATCATCAACTCGTTGGAACTATGGCAATATAGAAAGATGGCTGATGGATGATGGCTGATGGATGATGTTTGATGTCTTAGGTATAAATAAAAACAGGAGCAACCGGTGGGCTGCTCCTGTTTTATTATTGTCAACTAAGTGATTAGTCAGCAACGAGGGTGAAGCGCTTGAAAGCGGTGATCTTCAGATCCTTGTCCTGCTTGGCGAGCCACTGAGCAACAGTAGCCTTGTCGCCGTCG